>Ga0334882_1000041_pt1 | contig 226657 bp, 211 predicted proteins | sample GraSluR1_MG_5_FD_207226 | JGI IMG/M metagenome (GOLD analysis project Ga0334882, IMG submission 207226) | Sludge microbial communities from methane-producing bioreactor in Wageningen University, Netherlands - Granular Sludge_15_04-R1 | ecosystem: Engineered > Bioreactor > Anaerobic >...
TTTATTTCAGTATTAATGCTTACATTCAAATTCATATTTATCACCCATTAATACTTTAAAAAATATTGTCAGTATTGTACATAAAAATATTAGCAACTTTGTACATTCTAATTTTAGCATTAATATGGAGGGCTTTCGCGTGCTGAGACATATAAATATAGCAAAGTTATTTCAGTAATATATACATATTAGAGACGAGGAGGATACATATGAAAATTTCAAAGAAAGATGCTTTGGCATGGTTTGAATTTTTTTCAATATTGCCAGAGGATGAGGAAGTTATGATAAAACAGCAAGAAATAATTTATGCTGCCTTTGCACAAATTGAGGCAGCTATTGATTATAGAAATGATATGTTAATGTCAGAAATTAAGGGTTTGAAAACTTTGGAAAATAGAACTTTTTTTGTAGGAAACGAAAATAAATTCTCTGAGGGATGCCGTTCTTGTCTGACGGGAACTGGGTTGAGTGCAATTAGGAAAACAAACAAATGTAACGTAGAGTGCAAGTTCTGTTATAATTATGGAGAATTGGATAATATTCCTCCAGTTGGCGAAGGTATGTGGGAAATAGGAGAAACAAAATTTTATGAGAAGGATATTGATTTACTTCTTTCGGTGCAACAGAAACCTACGGGTATTTCCTATGTTTATTTAGAACCATTTATGGAAATTGAAAAATACTATTCGATTATAAAGAAATTTAGTGATGTTCAAATTTATCAACATTTATACACAAATGGCACTTTAGCTACAGAAGAAACATTAAAAGAATTAGGTGAAGCTGGACTTGACGAGATACGTTTCAATCTAGGTGCTTCCAACTGTTCAGATAAAGTTATTGAGAATATTGGAATAGCTAAAAAATATATTAAAAATGTAGGAATTGAAACACCAATGACTCCTGAATTTTTCGAAGCATTTTTTAAGAAAAAGCAAGTAATATTGGAGACAAAACTGGATTTTATCAATTGTGCAGAATTACATTTAAATGAGAATAACATAGATAATTATTATGGAGAAAATATGTATATTTCAAGACATGGCTATATATCTCCAATTTGGAGTAGAGAATTAACTCTGAAATTCATGAAGATAGCCGATGAAGAAAAATGGGATTTAACAGTTCATGATTGCTCAAATTATACAAAATTTGCTAGAGATTTGAATTTGAGCAGCAAAGAGGGTAGGTGGTTCGGATCAAGTAATTATGGCTGTGAGTTTTTCAGAATACCATACGAAGTATTTTTACCAATATTGCGTGATGACAATTTTAAATTTTTAAGTGAAGAAGAATTGCCTGATGGCTATAAGGCAGGAGAGATGATTTTTTAGAGAGTCTTGTTATTTTGTTTTTTCTTAAAAAGCTAGAAACACTTCTATGAGAGGTTAGACACTAAATGTTGTTATCAAAATAGAAGCTCTAATGCTGATAAAATTCAGAGTTTTTAATTTATTTTCAAGAAATAATAATTTGCCGCTAAGACCTTACTAGGTTCAAGCGGCATTATTTTTGTCTTATCAAGGCGTGTTGAGGCAGTGGTTTTACGATACTGCAAATATAAGCTGTAAAATGCTGGGTTTCAGAAACTTAGGAATATATTCCTACAGACAAGAAAAGTAGGATTTAGTATAGAATTCAGTATAGTTTCTGTTTTAAGTAAATATTTTATAGGATATAATATAGAAATAAAGCTTTTATAAGGAGCAGTTAATATGTGTGATAAAACAAATAATTATGATTACAATAAATTCTTACAGATACTAAAAGAGACAAAAGGGTTACATAATTCATTAAATGAGTTGTTAAAATATGATTTTATATATCATTCTAATAAAATAGAGGGTAGTACATTTACTACTGAAGCTTTGCAAATGTTATTTGAAAAAAATATAGTCATGGGAACACATACATTAGATGATGTTCAGGAAACAGTTAATTCTTTTTATACTTTTGACTTAGTTATTGAATGTCTAGGGGAAAAAATTACTGTAGAAATGATAAAAGAGTGGCATTCCAGTTTAATGTATAGAACAAGATTATATGATATGGGACTTGCTGGAGTATTAAAAAAATATCCTAATAAAATATTAGGGGCAGATTTTGATACAGCTAGGACTTGGGAGACAGAAGCAAAAATAATTGCTTTGGTTAGTAATTTTAACTGTTTAAAAAACATAACTCTAGAAGATATAGCAAAATTCCATGTTGAATTTGAAAAAATTCATCCCTTCCAAGATGGTAATGGAAGAATTGGACGATTTGTATTTTTAAAGCAATTGTTGGATGATAGATTACCACTTCAGTATATGAACGGGGATACTTCTGATGATTATAAGAAAGCATTAGCTAATTGCAGAAATGATGATGTAAGTTCATTAATACATTATATAAAAAAACAGAGGGATTTTATTTATGATAATATAAATATGTTTTGAATGTGAAAGGTAACTGTGACCTTTCAAAAATTAAAACAACAAATCTATATGTAAGATTTGAACCAGGACTTAAGGAACAGGCAGAATTAGTTTTAGGACAATTGGGTATTCCAGTATCTAATGCAGTAAATATATTTTTAAAACAGGTTGTTATGCAAAGAGGAATTCCTTTTGATGTTAAGCTTCCTGCCATAAAACCTGTACCGCTTTCAGACTTAACTGAAATAGACCTTAATGAAAAATTGGAAAAAGGATGTACTGATTTCACTCAAGGAAATATAAAATCTGTTAAGAAGATTTTTTCAGATATCCATAGGAATTACGGCATGTGACAAAATTGTATTAACAAAACAAGCTGATACTGATCTGAGAGATATCTATGAATATATTGTATTTACATTGGATTATTAACAGGGATTTAACCCTGTTTTTTCTTCACTAAAAATAGAAAGCAATTTCATAACTATGAATAAAATTAATATTTTAAAATAAGGTTTGAGGGATTTTTTCATCTAAGCAAACCCTACACACTACATTATTTTTCTATACAGTGGTATAATAATCTATATTAAATTACAAAAGGAAAGAAATATTATGGAAGAATCAAAGCTTATTGAAATTATAAAGAAAAACCCGTATGCTATAGCACATATAGATAATCCTACAGATGAGATGAAGCTATTGGCAGTTAAAAAAAATGGACTTGCATTAAAAAATATAAATAACCCAAGCAAAGAGATACAAGAAGCAGCCTTAGAGAGTAACGGGAGAGCTATTGAGTTTATAGATAATCCTTCAGAACATATGAAGATAAAAGCAATAAATTCTGGATGGACTAATTTGGAGTTTATTAAGAATCCAACGGATAAATTAATTGAATTGGCTATAAATAAAGCCGGATGGGCTATTAAATATATTGATAATCCAAGTGAGGAATTGCAGTTGTTGGCTGTAAGAAAAAATTACGAGTCATTAAAGTTTATTAAAGAACCCTCTGAGCGTGTACAAGAAGAGGCTGTAAAAATAAGCTACGATGCATTGAGATATATAAATTCACCTTCTCATAATGCCCAGTTTATGGCTGTAAAGAATAATTACAAGGCTATTAATCTTATAAACAATTTAGATAAGAATAAAATATTGGAATTTTTAAAGGTAAATTTTTTGGTGATTAAATATTTCATTAAAGAAATAACTAAAGAGGAATTAGAACAACTGTTAAAGGAGCAATTATCAAAGGAAGATGTTGATGAAAAATATGTGAGAGATTTTTTAAATTATAATAATACAGATAAGAATAATCACATTATACCAGAGAATAAGGTAATGTTTATTTATAAATATGGAAGTAAAAAGGCTAAAAAAGTAACTGTAGATGAAAAGCTGAAGATAGTATAGGGGTGATTATAATGAATTTTACAGATACATTAAAAAGTGTTGACTTAGTACTAGCTACTGGAGAAGTTCCATTAATAGTTGGTGAAAGCGGGATAGGAAAAACAGCTTTAGCAAAAGAAATTGTTGAAAAAAATAACTTTAGTTTAGTTGTAATTGATGGTAATCTCCTTAAAGAAGGTGAAATAGGCGGTCTTCCAACTATAGAAGCTTATGACAAAGTTAATAATAAAGGAGAAAAGGAACTAAAGAAAACCACAGTATATGCAGTGCATAATAAGCTGAGGGAAATTGATGAAGAAATATCCAAAGGCAAAACAGTTCTTTTATTCATAGATGAGATAAATCGTTGTGAACATACAGTACAACAGGAGCTTATGAATTTAATATTAAATAGAGAAATTAATGGATATAAGCTGCATAGGAGTGTAAAAATATTAGCAGCCATGAATCCTTCAAGTAAATATGGCTATGATTACCAGGTTGTGGATATGGATACAGCGCAGGAAAATAGATTTGTGTGGCTATATATGGAGCCTGACTATATTCAGTGGTTAGATTGGGCAGCAAATGCAGGAATAGAAGAAAAGGTTATAGAATTTATCGGAACCTTTCCGAAATATTTATATAAAATAAATGAAGATGATATAATGGCAACTCCAAGAAGTTATGAGAGAATTTCTAGTGCTTACAAAATTTATAAAGAGAAAAAAGATACAATACCTAGAGCAGTTTTTCTAAATGTTATAAAAGGAAATGTAGGTAAATTAATTGCTGAAGAGTTTGTAAGCTTTATTGAATCAGATTATAATCCTCTAATATCCTATGCAGATGCTTTTTTAGCAGATTCTCTCAGTGGGGCTATTATAGAAAGAGTGAAAAATGAAAGTCATACAAGACTTTATCTGTCTGCAAAGAATATTTTGAAAATCTTGGAAGCTAGTATAAGCAATAATAATTATGATTCGGATTATTACATTAACAGACTTAATGAACTTTTAAAAATATATCCTGCAGATTTAAGGGTAGGAATTATGAAGGATATTAGGAACAGTTATAGTGAAATATATAAACATGCCATTGAAAATGAAGCTTTTGTAGAATCCTATTTTAAATCCTATAATTTAATAAGGTGATAGTATATGGAAAATAATTTTGAAGATCATGTAAAGGAACTTTATGAAAGAGCAAATAAAATTGCAGATGTTTCTTTTAAAACAAATTATAAGAATAGTAAAGCTGATAAAGATGTACTAGAAGATTTTGAAAAAGAATTTTTCAGCCTTGTAGATAAAGTTAATTTAAGTCTTATGGAGGACAAAGATAATTTTTATGGATATTTTTTGTTTCAGATGTCACGAAAGATAAGATTTGATATAAACAGTCCTACTGCCGTGAATTTTAAAGGAGCTAAATATATTATATATTTTAATCCCATAATTTTTTTAAATCTTAATATAAAACAAATGGAAACCACTATTAAACACGAAATACTCCACATATTATCTATGCATCTAATAAGGGCAAAAGAATTTAAAAGAGACTATAGTACACTGGTTGTTAATATGGCAATGGATATAGTAGTAAATACCTATTTAGATAATCTGCCTCCATATGCCACTACTTTAGATTGGGTGAATGTAAAATATTCTTTAAAACTCTTACCATATAAACCTTTTGAATATTATGCAGAAAAGCTTAGAGCTGTCATAGATTTGGTAGAAGAAGGAAAAGATGTTCCTAAGGATAATGATAATAAAGATAAAAAAATAGAAACTGAATATAGTCCTGAAAACACCCATGATATTTGGGAGGATTCAAGTGAGATAGATGAAAAAACACTTAAAGAATTTACTGAGAAGTTTATCAATAGCTCTCAAAAGGGTACAATTCCTGACTATTTAGACAGTGTGATATTATCATTTAAAAACAGTAAAGGTGAGCTGCCTTGGAACTTATATCTTAAAAGGTTAATGGGAACTGTTATTAGCAATAAAAAGAAAACTATAACCAGAAGAAGCAGGAGACAGCCTTATAGGCTGGATTTAAGAGGTCAGCTTAGGAGTTATAAGGCAAAGATTGCTGTTGCTATTGACATAAGCGGAAGTATTAGTGATGAAGAATTTAATCAGGCTATTAAAGAGATAATTAGTATAGTAAAAAACTATAATCATGAAATTACCGTTATAGAATGTGACAGTGAAATCAGAAGGGTGTATAAAATCAAATCAGTAAAGGATATAAGAAACAGAATGAACATAAGGGGAGCCACCAGATTCAATCCTGTTTTTGAATATGCTAATAATAATGACATTAATTTGCTGGTGTATTTTACCGACGGTAAAGGTGAAGATAAACTACAGGAGGTACCTAGAGGATATAAAACTTTATGGGTTATTTCCGGAAGAGGGGACAATCTTTCTTTGAAGAAACCTTATGGAGTAGTAAAAAAACTTAACAATGTTGAAGTAAAAGATGATATGTCCAATATTAATGAGTGTATAAGAAGCGGATATTCCATGATGAACCAGGAGCCTGAGCAGATTTAAATAATTTTTTTATGGCCTCAATTGTAAATCGAAATTCAATCCTTCTGATTTCAGATTGAGTTATAATTCTTAAATAAAATATATATATACTAGGAGTTTACATCTTGGATTACAAAAAGATTGGTGATGAGCCAGTCTTTTTTGTTGCGTTATTTTTATCAGAGATTTATCCTTAAAACGTTGGCGGCAGAATGGAAGATATCGTAGGATTCTTCCTAAAGGAACTAGTTTTAATAGCTTGAAGCAAGAGGGTATCAGTCTGATGATGAACCATATCAACTCATACAAAAGAAAAAAGCTGAACAACCGTAGCCCATACGAAACGTTCAGCTTTTACCACGGAGAAGAAGTTTTAACAAAACTTAAATGTGCACCGGTTGCAGCCAGTAACATCATGTTAAAGCCAGTTCTTCTCAAAAAATAAAACGATAAAACTGCTCTGCCAGCAATTCATACAAAACCTATTGGTTACAAAAACTACATTTCATTTACAAATATTCAGTTGTTGATTACAAATATTGCATTTGGTTTTACAAAGTTGCATCTTGTTTTGATATTGAGTTTTTTGTTTAAATTTACAAAGTGATAACAATAAATAAGTAATTAAATTCAATAATAATATATTGTTAAACGATAAAATACGTGCTAAAATTAAATTAACAATATATAAGTGAGGTGCTTTTTATGAAACAATGTTCAACAATTTTCTTAAGGATAGCTGTAATTCTTATTGGAATTCCAGTTCTTGTTCTATGTATATTTTGGTTGCCTTCAGCTGTAGATTATTTACACTATCCCATTTTAATAGGTGTGTATGCAACGGCCATAACGTTTTTCTTTGCTGTATATCAAGCTTTAAAACTTTTAAGCTATATTGACAAGAACAAAGCTTTCTCGGAATTATCTGTAAAGGCTTTAAAGTATATCAAATACTGTGCAATAACAATAAGTATTATATATGCAGTACTACTGCCATTGGTATTTCCTATAGCGGATGCAGACGACGCCCCAGGTCTCATGGGATTCCCAGTGATTTTTATTTTTGCTTCTTCTGTAGTTGGAGTCTTTGCTGCTGTTCTTCAAAGGCTTTTACAAGATGCTATTGATATAAAATCAGAAAATGATTTAACGGTGTGAGGTGAATAACATGGCAATTATAATCAATATTGATGTGATGCTGGCTAAAAGGAAAATGAGTGTAACAGAACTTACACAGAAGGTTGGAATAACCATGGCAAACCTCTCTATACTGAAGAATGGAAGAGCAAAAGCTATTAGATTTTCAACTTTAGAGGCAATATGCAAAGCTTTGGAATGCCAACCAGGTGATATTTTAGAATATAGAAATGATACATAAATGGGAAGTTGAATACTACAAGTAGATTAGTAAAATGTTGAGTAAAGTTTAGTTCAGGAGGTATACATATTACAGCAGAAGAATTATATAATGGATATTTATGGATATATAAAGAAGTGTACACGTTTAAAAATATAATGAAAAGACTACCAAAATCTAAAAAGCAATGGATTCCATTTCTAACATTTAATTTTCTTTATAGAAAGTTTGGAAAGCTGACAGAATTATTGTGCAATATAGTCTCTTTTAAAAATATAGGAAGATTTTTTAGATGGTTAGCTTATTGTATAAAGTAGGCGATGGAATTTTCGTCTTTCCATTTGCAAAGGTAACTGTGACTTGGGTAAAATAGTAAATGTCTTAAAGGAATAACTTTATTTTGAAAATGAATTTCTAATACTAATACCATTGCCATAAAATCAATTGCTGGTAGGTACGGAGAAACGTATTCTATAAAAGAAAACTTAATATCTAATGATTTAACCCATAAACAAATTGTTATTGCATATGCTATAAATAGCCTCTGAGGATATTGTTCTAGAAGTTTTTTTATTTAGAGAATTAGACATGGCTCTCAATAAATGCAGAATATGCGTGTAGATTAAAAAAAGAAGATATACTTTATGATTCTTATGAAATTATAAATATATATAAGAAAAAAGATATCTAAAGTCATATATATATTTATAAAATAAATTTTTAGGAAAAATAAAAATCAAATAAGAGGTGTTGTATATGAATATTAATTTAAAAATTACATTAGAATCACCAAAGCTTATGGAAGCTTTATTAGCTTTAGCAGAAGAAATATCAAAGTTACAATCAGAGATTATTTTGAGGACAAAACAAGGACAAGTTTCTAGAAAAGAAAAGAGTATGTGATCATTCAAAAAAATTTAATTATGATGTGTTTTAATTATAGTAAACATATTGACAAAGTATATTTTGCTGAGTATCATAAAAAAATAAAGTATTAGAAGTAGCTATTATAAAGTTAGACAAGGGGGCTGGCAACTATGGCATTTGAAAATAATAAACCATCAATTGTGAATTCATCAGTTGATGGAATGCGTGATATTAGTGCGAGAATGGCAGCTACAATAAGTAATATGTTAGAGACGGCTAAAAAGCATGGGCTTTATGATGCATTTGCTAAACAATTTAATAATTTGGAGTTTAAATTAGAAGGAACAATTGCAGATGGATTGCCTGTATGTAAATTACGATTTAACAAAATTAATTGATAGTAAACCTTTGAGTATATGTATCATATTCAAAGGTTTTGTTGTATATAAATAAGATAATAAATATAAAAAAACATAATAAGAATGTGAGGCAGTAAAATGGGAAAAAAAGATAATATTCATTGTTCAATTGAGCATCATGCGGTATTATTTGCGATTTTTGCTAAATATACTATAGAGCAGTTTAAGGAAAAAGGGATAGTTCGTGTTATGCCCAATACTATGATTGAAGCAAAACATGGTTATAGTGCTGTAAGTTTAAATGAAAAAACTAAAGATGGTGATAAGGAAATTATAGTAACACTTTTAAGTGGATTTAGGAAAGGTTATGTTTATTGACGAAAAACTTATTAATGCATTTACGGCATATAGTTGTGCTGGGCCTGCGTATATTATGTATTTTATCGCAGCATTGATAGATTCAGGAGTAGAATCTGGACTTTCACGTAAAGATTCAACATCAATTGCATTGGAAAATTTGATTGCTTCTGCAATAACTCTTCAAAAAACAGGGAAGCATCCATATGAAATTACAGATAGAATGAATTCACCAGCAGGTATTGGGATTAATGCATCTCATGTATTAAATGAATCAGGTTTTCATGGAATTGTTATGTCTGCTGTAAAAAAAGCTTTAGAGAGAACCAATGAATTGGAAAATAAAGTTTTTTGACTTTACTCAGTGGAAATATAAGTGTAAAAAGTGAACTATGTAAAGGCAGTATATTTAAAATAGTATTGCCTGCAAGACTTACAGAAATAAATTTCAATATAAATAATTATTTTAACAAATAGATGATAGATATGGAATTTTCTGATATATATCCTTGATTGGTCATTAAAAGTTAACAGGAGCATTAGGGTCGTATATGATTATTTAACATTTATGTTTAATATTACGGTGGAAGAGTTATTTAATTTTGAGGAATAAGATACAAAAATTAGTATGAAAGGGAATTGAATTATTATATAAATATGGTACAATTAAATTGGATTATTAGTTAATAACGTATATTAAAAAGCTAAATTTAGGAGGGATACACAAATGAAAACAGATTTATTAGAAAAGGGAGCAATAGTACAAAGAGATAAAGAAACTTATGCAGTTGCACCACATTTAACTGCAGGAATTGTAACTCCAGATAATTTAAGAATTATTGCAGATGTGGCTGAAAAATATAATGCAGCAGCTATTAAAGTTACTGGAGCTCAAAGAATTGCAATAGTTGGATTAAAAGAGGAAGATTTAGATAATGTCTGGAAAGATTTAGACATGGATCCGGGGGCAGCAATAGGTTTATGCGTAAGAAGTGTAAAAGTATGCCCAGGAACTACTTTTTGTAAAAGGGGCCTTCAGGATTCAGTAGCAGTTGGATCAAAATTAGATAGTTTATATCATGGTAAAAAATTACCTAATAAATTTAAAATGGGTGTAAGTGGTTGTCCTAATAGTTGTGCAGATAGTGCCTTTAAAGATATAGGATTAATAGGAAGTGGAAAAGGCTGGATGTTTTATGTTGGTGGAAAAGGTGGAGCCAGACCAAGAATAGCAGATAAAATAGCAACCTGTATATCAGAAGAGAAGATATATGATTTAGTAGAAAAAGTTATTCAAGTATATGAAGAAAATGCGACTGTTAGAGAAAGATTAGGAAGCTATATAGATAGAGTAGGATTAGATGAGTTCAAAAAACAAATAGATCTTGATAGTTATTTATAAAAAATAGTGCTGTAACAGGCACTTTTTTTATATTAGTTTTTAGAGGGGATAAATGTTAAAACTACCAGTGGCAAAATACAGCAGTATAAATTGTACTAAATTAAAAATTATACACATTTTTTATAAATTAACTTTAAAATTTAAGGACCTTTTAATAGGGTCCTTTTTATTATTACATGAATAAATGTTGTTTAGTTTAAGGTTATATTTTAAATAAAAAAATTTTTAAATAAAATTATTTTTTATTAAAAAAATTGTACATAATATATCAAATATTTCCGAATTTTGCTAATATTTTTTAGTGAAAGGAGGGATATTATGAAAACAATGGAAGAAGTAATTGAGAAAATAGAAGAATTAAGACAGCTAATGTATTCTCTAATGAATGAAAATTCTTCATTAACTGACCCAAAGTTAGTAGCATTAAGTCAAAAAATAGACAAGCTGCTAAATGATTATGATGAGTTAATAAATAAAGATATTTAACTTATTATATCAAAATGAAAAATGAGGGCACCTTCAAGGGGGTGTCCTCTACAGTTTTATAAAATTTTTTATAGAAGTAAAAGTTTAGAATTATAGATGTTGATTATTATTAAAAATTAGAAAGTCATATATCATTTCTTTTTGTCAGATTTATAAGCATATATTCCTATAAGGGTAAATGCAATAGAAAATCCAATAAATAATATTATACCATTAAAAAGATTTATATGACCACTACGGTTTACTAAATCAAGAAATTTGCTGAACACTATGTTCATCTCCCATTACTTATATTTTTTATTGAGTAAACTTAGTGTTTCCAATTATTGATAATATAAACATAATTAATACATAAGAAATTTTACTATTTAACATATTTTTCTAAAGGATTTTATAGTATTTTGTAGAATTGAACTTTAGAAAGGTGGTGATTAGCGTGAGATTAAATAATGACTGTATAAGAGACATACTTTTATATGTAGAAAAAAGTACAACTTATGAATATCCCTTTATAGCTGCAGAAGATTTAATATCGCATTTAAAAGATTATGATGAAGACACAGTAAATTACCATATTACCAAAGTCCATCAAGGAGGACTTATTGATGTAATAAACTATAGGAATAAAGTTCCTTTAGATGTGTCCTTTTTATCTTGGAAAGGTCATGAATACATAGATGCAATTCGAGATGACAAGGTATGGGAAAAATTAAAGAATTCAACTAAAGATATAGCTTCTGTATCATTGCCGATTTTAGTTAGATTAGCAGAAGATGTAATTAAGTCTCTTTTGATTGAGGAAGAACAATAGAAAATTTTAGTATGTTTTTAAAATGTTTTTGCTATATGACAATAAGAAGGGGCTGTCGCATTAAGCAATTTACATACTGTATATTGTTTTATATATAAAAGACAAATACAATATGTTGTAGTATGGTATTCTTAGTGCGACAACCCCTTTTTTATGGTTAAGTAAGGTGCTATTTTTAGATTTAATAGTTATTTTATTAATATATTTGCTTTAGTGATTTTACTAGACATTTTATATATTAGAAATTATTATAATTAATTCCTCCAGATGTGCCACATAGCATTATTTGCACCTCTTGCAAATACATCAGTTCTGTTTGGACCCCAGGAAACAGCAGCAGGAGCAGAGGTTATAGTGCCGTCAAGATTTCTCCAATTGCTCCATCTAGAACCATTCCAGGACATAGTGATTAACTGATTGTTTCTATTCCTTGTAAATACTTCAAGTCTATTGGATGATCTTGAAGAAACTGCAGGGGCAGAGGTTATATTACCGCCAAGGTTCTGCCAATTGCTCCATCTAGAACCATTCCACCATAAATGTAATAGACGATTGCCTTGACCTCTTGCAAACACATCAATTCTGTTTGGTCCCCAAGAAACAGCAGCAGGAGCAGAAGTCAGATTTCCACCGAGACTTTCCCAGTCACTCCATCTAGAACCATTCCACCATTTGTGCCAGAGAGCGTTATCAGTTCCACGTACGAAGGTATCTAATCTATTAGGTGCCCAAGAAGAAACTGCAGGAGAAGAGGTCAATACGCCACCAAGACTTTCCCAGTTACTCCACCTAGAACCATTCCACCAAATATGCCACATAGCATTATCTGTACCACGAGCGAATACATCAATTCTGTTTGATCCCCAGGAAACAGCAGCAGGAGCAGAGGTTAATACGCCACCAAGGCTTTCCCAGTCACTCCATCTAGAACCATTCCACCATTTGTGCCAGAGAGCGTTATCAGTTCCACGTACGAAGGTATCTAATCTATTAGGTGCCCAGGAAGAAACCGCAGGAGCAGAACTCAATATTCCGCCTAAATCCTCCCACTGACTCCATCTGTCAAGCATAGAGGGCGGGATGAATCTTTCACCAATAGTGAAGCTTATTACACCTTTAAAGGTATTATCAACTATATCTTCAGGTACTCCAGCAGATAAAACTGAAAAAACAGCAGGATAGTTTTCTTTTTTAAAATCATCATATATTCTATTTGTTAATGTTTCTATATCTCCTCTATATTTTGTCTCATTGTCTAGGGCATAGGGTATAGCTTCTCTGAAAAAATTATTAACCATCTCGGTACTTATTCTGAATCGTTTAAAATTGGAAAAGAGACCAGGTTCGTTATTGTAAATTAATTCCAATATTACATTTGTCTCTATATCTGAAGACCTAGTGTTATCAGAATAGTTTTCTTCTATAAATTCATCAAAATCTTCAGTTCCATTAAAATCATTATTATAATTAAATCTATAAAAATCTTCTATTGCTGCGTTAAAAAATGGATAAGTATTTTCGGGTGAGTAATGTGGATAATCAAAAAAGTCATTATTATACATTGGAAACCTCCTTGTATTTTTGTTGCGGTTTCAAAATATTATCAGTTATATTTTATGATTTAAATTAAATTGTGTTACAAAAAACTATATAGAAATCGTTGGTACTTAAAAATTTTTGTTATTTGTATTAAATCCTATAACATAATTAAGGTTTGATTCATAAGATATATAAAGCTTGTATTTTAAAGGAGTCATTTATGTATAATTATTTTAGAGAAACTGCAGTACACCCTAGAATTGTAGCTTATGCAAGAGGAGATGTGAATGGAGATATAATACCAGATGGAGTGTATTTAACAGGAGTAAAGACTCCAGATAGTCCTTTTGTTCAAAATATTACTCTTGTAATACAGGATGGAAGAACTGGTAGATTTGCAAATATACAACTTAAACAAAATTCAGGATATAATCCAACATTGTTTTTAGGAGATTTTACGGGTAATTCTATAAATGATATATTAATAGGTATTAATTCGGGTGGTAGTGGTGCAATAATGTATTACTACATTTATTCATTTATCAATAATAGGCCACAATTATTATTTGACTTTGATGTATACAATGAAGAATATCAATATACTGTTACTTACAAGGATAACTATAGGGTAGAAGTTGTCAGTGAGAGTAATAATAAAAAATATATTATAGATATATCTACTAGGGGGGCCGATTATTTAAATGAGATATATGATGCAAATGGTAAACTAAAAAGTCCTATTAGTGGATTTGTAAATCCGCTTAGTGGTTTGTATCCAGTTGATTTTGATGCAAATGGAGTATATGAGTTATTGGCATACCAAAGAATAGCAGGCAGGTATAATGCAGATGGTTTGGGCTATGTCTTAAATACTTTAAAATGGGAGAACAATAGATTTGCTTTAGATAATCAAAATGTAGCTATCTGGGGATCGTGAAAAAACATAAGTAAATTTGAAATTACAGCAGAAGTATATAATAAAACTTTTAATAAATAGAAGTTGTAGCAATAAATAATTAAATAAAAATTTAAAGCTTAGATCTGTATCTTACAGGTCTAATTATTTTATAAAAAATAAGTTAAAAAATGAATCTTTTAGAATATAAATAATAAATTTTTTGTAATATAAAAATTTATTATGTTATAATTTTAGTACTGATGTCTTAAGGAGCGTAGAATCTTATGAGAAAATCTAAAAAGATATATAGAATGATTCGTATTATTACGGTAGGAATAGCTATTTTAGCTCAAATATTCTTGCTGGCTTTTCTTGCAATTAATTTAAGACAAAAATCAGTCTATCTGTATTTTTTGATTGAGATTTTTGGATTGATTGGAGTACTGATTCTAGTAAATAAAAAAAGCAACTCTACTTATGTTATTGCATGGATTTCTATTATTATTTTATTACCTGTATTTGGATATTTGTTATATATTTTATGGGGAAGAACTGGCACACAGGCATTGCGAAGCAAAAGAATTAGAAGAATTTTATCAAATAAAAGGATATGGCTCAACAGGGATTCTGAGATTCAATTGATGCTACAGGAATATTATCCAATCAGAAAAAAATTTTCACAATATTTAGATCATGAGGGATTTCCTCTATATAAGCATGCTGAAAGTAAGTATTATAAATTAGGAGAGCTTCAGTTTAAAGATATGCTTATAGATATGAAAAATGCCAAGAAATTTATTTTTCTTGAGTATTTTATTGTTTCTGATGGAAAGCTGTGGAATGACATATATGAAATTCTCAAGGAGAAAGCAGCACAAGGAGTAGAGATTAGGCTGCTTTATGATGATCTTGGAAGTATTATGACAGTACCCGATAATATAGTTAAAGAATTGAAAAGTAAAAATATAAAGGTTATTCCTTTTAATCAAGTGCATAAAAATATTTACAGACTTTATATAAACTATAGAAATCATCAGAAAATAGCAGTTATAGATGGCAATATTGGATATACTGGAGGAACTAATATTGCTGATGAATATGCTAATTTATATAACAAGTATGGACATTGGAAGGATACTGCTATCAGAATAGAAGGAGATGCAGTTTGGAGTCTTACTGTAACATTTCTTCAAATGTGGGAAACTGAAAGTAAAATAAAAGAAAATTATCTAAAATATGAACCTACTGTAAAAATAGTTGGAGATGGATTTTATCAACCTTTTACTGATGGACCTGTTAACAATCCTCATAACCCAGCAGAAGTTATGTATAGACAAATAATTTACAATGCTAAGAAATATGTATATATAACTACTCCCTATTTAGTGATTGATGAATCTATGATGGATGCATTATGTTTGGCAGCTATGGGTGGTATAGATGTTAGAATTGTTACTCCTAGAATATGGGACAAATGGTATGTTCATATGGTCACTCGTTCAAATTATGGTAGACTTATAAAAGCTGGAGTGAAAATTTATGAATATACGCCGGGATATATTCATTCAAAAACTATAATCAGTGATGACGATAATGGAATAACAGGAAGTATAAATATGGATTATCGAAGTTTTAATCTTCATTTTGAAAATGGTATTTGGATATGTGGAGCTCCTATAATAGAGGATATGAAAAATGATATAATTGAAACTTTTAAAGTAAGTGCAGAAATAAGTTTTAATGAATGGAAATGTAGACCCTGGTATATTAAAGTTATTCAGGCCTTTTTAAGATTATTTGCACCACTTCTTTAAAATTTTATTAATAACTTTTCTATACATATAAAACTCGCCTGATTATTATACCTTCAGTTGATTCAACCTTTTAATTAGATCAGAAGACAGAGCTTTTCAGCAATAATAAGAAAAAGTACTTTGCAAGGGAATCTATTTTTAAATCCATTTTGCAAAGTACAGTTGTAACTGTATAGATTAATTTTTTTCTTCGATAAGTGTATTAACTACAAATCTGTTTTGAATAGCTTTTATTATAATGTCTGTAATTAGCCCAAGAAAAGCTATTACAAGTGCTGTTGCAAATATCCTCTTTATATCATAGGTTTGCTGATAGCTTAAAAGCAGCCATCCAAGTCCTGAACTGGCTCCCATCATTTCTGCTGCTATAAGCATAAAAAATGAATAACCTGCACTAATTCTAAGCCCCACAAAGATTGAGGGTAAGATTGCTGGTATAACAACTTTATGAAATAATTTCCATCTGCCAAGTCCAAAGGATCTGGCTTCTTTTAATATTAAGGCATCCATATTTCTGATGCCGTAAACTGTGTTAAACATTATGGGCCATATGCATGTCCACGCAATAACACTTACTTTAGTACTTTCTCCAATACCTAGAATTAAAATAAAAACGTGAAACAATAGAAATGGATTAATTTGAGAAAAAATCTCTATAACAGGCTCTGCTATTAGGTCCAATTTGGAAAACCAGCCTCCAAGTAAAAATCCTAACGGTATACCGATTATAATTGAAATAGCAAGTCCAAGTAAAGCCCTCTGTACACTTATAGCAACACTTAGCATGAGGTTTTGAGAAAGAAGCATGGTCCATAGAGTTATCAGTATACTGGAAAAAGATGGAACAAATTGAGGGTCTAGTATTTCTAATTTACTGCTGATTTCCCATATTGAAAGGAATATGAATATAATCAAAAATTTATAAAAAGTATCATTTTTTTTCTTTGACATCAGTTGGATTCTCCCTTCTTAAAGAATATTATTTATCCATGTTCATATGGCTAGATTTATTACTATCATTCATATTCATATGGTTTGAACTATCATCTTGCATGTTTTTAGAGGAACCATCAACTTTGTTATGATTATCCATATTCATATGATCAGAATTAGTTTTATTATCAGTGTTTGTGGTATTTGTATTATTGGAATCTTTCTTATTATTCATATCCATATGATCCATATGACCAGGAGCATTACTATTACTATATTTACTGCTAAATTCTACAGTATTGGCATAATTAACTTCATAGCTTCCAATACCTATAATTAAAATTATTAATATAGTCAATGCTGAAATTTGAAATTTACCAAATTTAGTACTTGACTTGTTTACTTTAGAAAAGCTAAAACCGTGCTCTGCTTCCTTCCAAAAAAACAACTTGTTTTGAACATATATTAAAGATCTATTTAATATAACTCCAAAAAACACAATAAATAAACCAGCTGAATACATGCGAGGAATCTGATTATTCATGGAAGCATTATGAAAAAGCCATCCTAATCCTGCACTTGCACCTATCATTTCTGCTGCAATCAACATAAAAAAGGACATCTCCGCTCCAACTCTAAGGCCAGCAAAAATTGAAGGCTCAGCTGATGGTAAAAGTACTTTCCTGAACAACTGCCAGTTAGATACATTCATGGAAACAGCAGTTTTTATTATAAGCTTATCTGCACTTCTAGCACCTAATATAGTATTATATAAAACCGGCCATATACATACCCAGGCAACTACTGCAAGTTTTGCAGTTTCACCCATTCCAAAAAAAAGTATGAATATAGGCATTAATGAAAAAGGATTTACTTGCCCAAATATTCTAAAAAGTGGATCCATCCAATCAGCAATATCGCTGAACCAACCACCGAGTAAGAACCCCAGAGGTATTGCAATAATAGAAGCTATAATAAGTCCCAATAAGACTCTCCATAAACTTACCATAATATTTGTAAATAAGGCATTGTTAAACCATAAGATATAAATTTGTCCTAGGATTTTTGAAAAGGGTGGGATAAATTGAGGATTTAAAACACCAACTCGAGAAAAAAATTCCCACAGAATTAAAAATAATGAAACTCCACTATATCTCCATATATAATAACTATAATTTATCTTTGTTTCACTCATAATAATCTCCTTATTGTTTTTACAAATTATTTGTTCTACATATTCTAAGAAAGCAATTCACAACAAATTAAAGACCTTTATAGAGAAACTTTCAGGGAAGCTTTTTCATTTGTCTTATTGTTAGGCTTATTATTGTGAAGAAGGTTCCATATCTTAGAAAATTCTTTAGAGTTTATTACATCAGAAGTATTTCGAGGTCTTCGTAAACTTATTTTAATAATTTCTTCAATCTTGCCGGGGTTAGAAGACATTACTACTACTCTATCTGCTAGAAATATTGCTTCTTCAATACTATGCGTTATAAATACAATAGTTTTATTTGTCTTTTCCCAAATAATTAATAATTCTTCCTGCAGTGATTCTCTGGTTTGAGCATCTACAGCTGCAAAGGGTTCATCCATAAGTAAAACTTCTGGATCATAGGCGAGGGCCCTGGCAATTGCCACTCTTTGTTTCATACCGCCTGATAATTCATGAGGATATCTATTCTTAAACTTATCCAATCCTACTAAATTAATAAATTTAGCACTTATTTCTTTTCTTTTAGCTTTTGAAATTCCTTTTATTTCAAGTCCAAATTCAATGTTTTGTGTTACATTTAGCCATGGAAATAATGCATATCCCTGAAGAATAATTCCTCTATCAAGGTCTGGACCTGTTATTAATTTGCCGTCAATATATATTTCACCAGAAGTAGGTTTAGATAATCCAGCTAAAATATCTAAGAAAGTAGATTTACCGCAACCACTAGGCCCAACTATAGTTATAAATTCACCTTTTTTTATTTGTAAATTGAAATTTTCCAATGCTAAAAATTCTTCATCTGTTTTTCCTTCATCTGATATTACAGTATAGGATTTTTTTATATTTTTAATGGTAACTTTGTAATCATTATCTTCTCTTTCTTCATGTACGTTTTCAATTATTTCGCTCATTTAAAATTCCTCCTAAAATATTGTTTATTTTTAATATAACAAAAGACTAGACATCTAAAAAATAGATATCTAGTCTCCAGCTTTCTGGTCAACTGTATCACTTAAAAATCAATAAATCAAGTAATCATATTTGATTACTATGTTAACACTTTTTAATACCATTGTCAATATGATTTACTTTTTATTAATAGATTCTACATAAGTTCTACATTATTCATGTAATACATAAATTTTATTTCTTATTTTTGCATTTTCATTGTTGAAATTTAATTAATTATTACACATATTCTTTAAAAAAAACAATAATAACAATAAAAATTTAAAGTAAAATTTAAGGGAATAGTAAATTTATATAGTTCTCTTGACAAAGAAGAATAAAGCTTTTAATATATAAGCAAACATATTGGAATACTTAATAATTGGCTTTGCATAGCTTTACTAAAATTTTAATCAATAAATTAAGGAGGTTAAAAATGTTAAAAAGAATTAGAAATTACAATTGGAAATTACATAAAATAAAATTAGTTAATATTGAAAAGAAAGAAGTAGAAAAAGCCATTAAAGAGTTAAAGGCGGAAGGCAAGATAGTATCACCTAAGAGATGTTATTATTCAATAAGTAAATAAAAGAAATATAAAATAAATCTATACAAAAGAGAGCTATTACAGAGAAAATTATAAAATAAGAAGTTCGTTAAATTTTAGAACTTCTTATTTTATATTATAAAGTCAATTATTGATAAGTTATATTTGAAGAAATAAATGCTGCTGCATAATAGCAATTTCTTAAAATTTATCATTTAACTGTGATATAATATATAATAAATTAGATTTCAATGTAATTTTATACTTTAACAAATAGCCATATAAGAAAGGAATTGATCCTTATGATTATTACATATGAAGTAAAAGATAACCTCTATGTTAATGTAACAAATAAATGTTCAAATGCCTGTGATTTTTGTGTGAGAAATCTTAAAGATGCTTTCCAGAATGATTTATGGCTTGAAAAGGAGCCAAGTTCAGAGGAAGTAATAAAGGATATATTTTCAAGAAACCTTAGCAAATATAAACAATTGGTGTTTTGTGGATTTGGAGAGCCACTTGAAAATATTGATGTAGTAATTGAAGTCTGTAAAAAGGTTAAAGAAAAAGCTAATATACCTATAAGGATAAATACTAATGGTCAGGCAAATAAAATTCATAACTATGATGTTACACCTAGATTTCAACATATTGTAGATAGTGTATCTATAAGTTTAAATGCCAGAAATGCTAAAGAATATGATCACATATGCCATAGTATATTTGGGGAAGAAGCTTTTAATTATATTTTAGATTTTACTAAGAAATGTAGAAAAATTGTTAAAGATGTACAACTCTCTGTAGTGGATTGTTTACCTCCAGAACACATTGAAGAGTGTAAAAAGATTGCAGACAGCTTAGGAGTAAATTTTAAAATAAGAAAAGAAATTAAATAAATATTAAAAAAGCGAAATCAAAAAAATTTATCATCATAATATATAGTAAACGTTTTATTTACTTTTTCAATATTAAACTAAAAATAAATTTATTTTCTAAAGATTAAAATTTGTTGTATAAAATACAAATAAAAGCTAAATATAGAAATATTACTATTTAATAAACTATATTGTAGTTAGTTTACTATTCAATTATTATATAATTAATTTTATATTAAAAATTTTTAATAATGGAGGTATAAATATGGCTTTTAAAAGAGTAAAGGTTAGATTAAAAGAAAATGTAACTAAAAGAGATTTTTGGAGGGCTACTTATAATACAGATTCAAATTTAGGTATAAGGCTTGTTCAAAATTTTGATAACATGAAAAAAAACTATTTAGATGGTAAACTCTCACAAAGAGGATCTTTGGAAGTTACTATACCAATATCCTATTATAATAGAGAACGAGAAACAATAGATGATGATTTTATTGAATATGGATATATCAAGGAAATGAAAAATATATGGGAAATTGTAGAATAGATTATAAAAATTCTGATCTATAATTCAATAAAAAACCTGTTTAATTATATTTTTTAATTAAACAGGTTTTTTATTGATAATAATATAAATTTATATGTAATTCAAAAAGCAGCAGGGCAAATTTTCAATGAAATAATGGGGTAGGCATAAAATATTAAGATATACAAATACAATTTAAAGGCAATTGACCTTAAGTATAAAATGAAGTATTATTTAAATAAATGAATATGATAATGATTATTAAGTAATACTATTGTAATTAGGAGGCAGTATTTATATGAGTGATATGGCAAAAAGATTAAATCAATGTAGAAAGCCTGCGGGCGATACAGGAAAAGTTGTTGTAGAAGATATGAATGAAAGTCATTTTGAATTGACAGGCTGGGGACTAAGAAAGGTAAATATACAGGAAAATAGTAAGATTTTAGATATAGGCTGTGGTGGAGGAAGAACTATAAATAGGTTAGCTTCTTTAACACCTGAAGGAAAAGTTTTTGGAATTGATTATTCAATAGATTGTGTAAATTGGGCTAGTGATTATAATAAGGATCTTGTAGCTCAAGGAAAGGTGGAAATCTATAATGCTACTGTAGAAAAACTTCCTTTTGAAGATGAAAAATTTGATTTTGTGTCTGCAGTGGAAACTATTTACTTTTGGCCAGATGTGGTAGATAATCTTAAGGAAATAAAAAGAGTTTTAAAACCATCAGGAAAAATTCTTGTAATAAATGAAATATATAAGGATGAAAAGTTTAAAGATAGAAATGATGAGTATGTAAAAATGGGAAATCTTAAAATATATACTCCTAAAGAATTTAAAGAGTTATTTAAAAAGGCTGGTTATAGGAATGTACAGATAGAAATAAAAGAAGAAAAAAATTGGATTTGTTCAGTTGCAGAAAAATAATAAATTTAATGTTTAAAAATAGAATTATCTGTCAATAATTCCTCTATAGGAGGGATTAACATGGATAATAAGAGAAAGATCGCTATAGGAATTTTAATATTATTAGTTACTTTTACAGCTTCATATTGTTATGGATATAGAAGTGTTTTAAAAACTGATATAGCTTATTTGTATAAAAAGTATTTAAAAACAGGAGAAACAGATTCTAATGTACAGACTATAAATGTATATAATAGTGAAAAGAATCCTGCTGCAAATGATACAATAATAAAAGAGGACTTGCCAGTTATGTATGTGGATAGAAAATATAATAATTTAAATGGCAAGAATGAGTTTAGTGAAGATATATTAAAGACTTCTAATACCACTAGTGAAGATATGGCTGGTAAGAAGGTTAAAGATGTATATAATAGTTTTAAGGAAAAAGGATTTATAATTGAAACCAAAGATAATGAAATATTATGTGTAAAAGTTCATTCTCCGGGTAAATTTGTACCAAAACTTAATGGAAATTCTTTTGAAATTTATGTAGCTAATGATAAGGGAGAACTAGAACTTCAAGAGGTTGGAGGAAATATTAATCATAAAGGTGAAGACGAAGTAATATTTAATAAAGATTCTCAGGAGTATGATACTATAGAAGAAGCAAGAGACAGCCTTTCAGACTTTACATCTTAAGTCTGAGGGCTTTTTTCTTCTGCTATGAATTTAAGGTTTCCATAATAACTTGAATTACCCTAATTAAAATGGTAAAGTATATATTAGATTTTAAAGATAATGAGGGATTAAGTTTGTATACATACATAAAGGGTATTTTTATTGGTATAGATAAAGATTACATTATTATAGAAAATAATGGTATTGGATATAAGATATATGTTTCAGGAAGTACTATAGCTGCTATGCCTAAAACAGGAGAAGATGTTCTTCTATACTTAGAGCAAATAGTGAGAGAAGATTTTATTGGGCTCTATGGATTTCATACAGAGGAAGAGAGGGATATGTTTAACAAACTGCTTACAATAAATGGAGTGGGTGCTAAGGCATGTCTGTCTCTTTTATCTATATCTACAGTTAATAATTTAAAGTATGCTGTATTAACGGGAGATGAGAAACTTATAACAAGAGCACCTGGTATAGGTAAAAAAATAGCTCAAAGGATAATTCTTGAATTAAAAGATAAATTTGAAGCAGATGAATTTGTGGCAAAAGTTACTGAAGGCAGTGGATCAGAAGATATTTTTGTACAGGAAAGAAATATAGCTGAGGCTATGGGGGCATTAATATCTTTAGGTTATTCGGAAAAAGAAGCAGAAAAGGCAATTAAAGCTTCTGATAAAAGTGAAAGTTTAGAATCCATAATAAAGGAATGTTTAAAATTTTTAATGAATTGAGGGGGTAAATATGGAGGAAAGGATTGTAAGTTCTGTAAATTTAAATGAAGACTTAGATGTAGAATATAGTTTAAGACCCCAAAGATTAAAAGAATATATAGGGCAAAATAAGGTAAAGGAAAAGCTCAGTATATTTGTAAAGGCAGCAAAAAAGAGAAAAGAAGCTTTAGATCATGTTTTATTTTATGGACCTCCGGGACTTGGAAAAACTACTCTTGCAAATATTATTGCAAGGGAAATGAAGGGAAATCTTAAAATAACTTCAGGACCGGCTATAGAAAGAGCTGGAGATTTAGCTGCTATATTGACTAGTCTATCTGAATTTGATGTATTATTTATAGATGAAATTCATAGACTTAATCGAAGTGTGGAAGAGATATTATATCCTGCTATGGAGGATTATGCTTTAGATATAGTTATAGGTAAAGGAGCGGCTGCTAAGTCTATAAGATTGGACTTGCCAAAATTTACTCTAATTGGAGCTACTACTAGAGTTGGACTTTTAACTTCACCTCTTAGGGATAGGTTTGGAGTAATGTGTCCTATGGAGTTTTATAAAGATGAAGAACTTAAAGAGATAATTGTCAGATCATCTTCAATATTAAAAGTAGATATAGAGGAAAAAGCAGCTCTTGAAATAGCAAGACGTTCTAGGGGAACTCCAAGAATTGCCAATAGGCTTTTAAAGAGAGTTAGAGATTATTCAGAAGTAATGGGAAATGGAACTATTGATATTCCTTCTTCAGAAAAAGCTTTGGAACTATTGGAAATAGATAAAGAAGGTTTTGATAAAATAGATAATAAAATTTTGGAAGCCATAGTTGATAATTTCAATGGTGGGCCAGTAGGACTTGAGACCTTAGCTTACTTTATAGGGGAGGAACTGGATACTTTAGATGATGTTTATGAACCTTATTTACTTCAAAAAGGATTTATAATGAGAACTCCAAGGGGAAGAATGGCTACAGATAAAACTTATAAGCATTTAAATAGACCTATAAGTTCTGATAGAAATTATACTCAGTGTTCTGTATTTAAGGAAAATAGGAAATAGAAAATATTTATATAGTATAAAAAGTAATTAATTTAAGATTTTACATACAACAGTTAACTTTGAAGAGGGTGAAGTTTTTGCAACTTAAAGATTTTGATTTTGATTTACCAGAGGAATTGATAGCACAGCATCCATCAGAAAAGAGAGATGAGTGCAGATTAATGGTATTAAATAAACAGACAGGAGAAATTGAACATAAAATTTTTAAAGATATAATTGAATATTTGGATCCTAAGGATTGTTTAGTTTTAAATGATACAAGAGTTATTCCAGCACGTCTTATAGGGAGTAAAGAAGATAGCGGTGGTAAAATAGAATTGCTTCTGTTAAAGAGATTGGATAAAAATACTTGGGAAACTTTGGTTAAACCTGGCAAAAAAGCTAAAGTAGGGGCAAAATTTGAATTTGGAGAAGGCATGTTAAAGGCCCAGGTGAAATCAATAGCTGAAGAAGGTAATAGAATAATAGAATTTGAGTATAATGGGATTTTTGAGGAAATTTTAGATAAATTAGGTCAAATGCCTCTTCCACCTTATATAACAGAAAGACTTAAGGATAGAGAGCAATACCAAACGGTGTATTCCAAAAATGAAGGATCTGCAGCAGCACCTACAGCTGGATTGCATTTTACAGAGGAGCTTTTAGATAAAATTCGAGACAAAGGGATAAAAATAGTATTTTTAACATTACATGTGGGATTAGGTACTTTTAGACCTGTAAAAGTAGACAATATTCAAGAACATCATATGCACTCAGAGTTTTATCAGTTGTCAAAGGAAAGTGCAGATATAATAAATAAAACAAAAGAAGAAGGTGGCAGAATTATTTCGGTAGGAACAACTTCCACAAGAACTCTTGAGACTATTGGAGATGAGCAAGGGAAAGTAAAAGAAGCCTCTGGATGGACAGATATATTTATATATCCAGGTTATAAATACAAAGTAGTAGATGGACTTATAACCAACTTTCACCTTCCTGAATCTACTCTTATAATGTTAGTTAGTGCTTTATCTAATAGAGAAATAATAGTAAAAGCTTATAATACAGCAGTGAGAGAAAAATATAGATTTTTCAGTTTTGGAGATGCCATGTTTATAAGATGACCATATCCAATATTTAAAGGACTTTGTTTATAGTAAGATTATTTTAACCTGACTAACTTGCCGTGAGTCTCCCCCTTCTTCAAGTGGGAGTTCAACGCCAAGTAAGCCATGCATTCGCAGTTCTAAAATTCAGATGGGGTAAAAGAAATCCCCACCTGAATTAAGAACTTGCTTCAATAGACTACGTAAGGAGAAGATAAACCTAATGTACAAATTACTAAAAACCACTGGTAAGGTGAGAAGAGGAGAATTTACAACGACCCATGGAGTTATACAAACTCCTGTGTTTATGAATGTAGGTACTTTGGCTGCTATAAAAGGGGCAGTATCTACTATGGATTTAAAGGAAATAAATTGTCAAGTGCAGCTTTCAAATACATATCATTTAAGTTTAAGACCAGGAAATAAAATTGTTAAGCAATTAGGTGGTCTGCATAAATTTATGAATTGGGATAGACCAATTTTGACGGATTCTGGAGGATTTCAAGTATTTTCTTTATCTAATATAAGAAAAATAAAGGAAGAAGGAGTATATTTTAGCTCTCACATAGATGGTAGAAAAATCTTTATGGGACCGGAGGAAAGTATGCAAATTCAAAGTAATTTAGCTTCTACTATAGCTATGGCCTTTGATGAGTGTATTCCAAATCCCTCTTCGAGAAGTTATGTAGAAAATTCCGTAGCCAGAACTACAAGATGGCTGCAAAGATGTAAGGATGAAATGGATAGACTTAACTCTCTTGAAGATACTATAAATAAAAAACAAATGCTTTTTGCCATAAACCAAGGTGGCATCTATGATGATATAAGAATAGAACATGCTAAAACTATTTCAAAATTTAATTTGGATGGATATGCTATTGGAGGACTTGCAGTAGGAGAAACCCATGAAGAAATGTATAGGATTATAGATGTGGTAGTTCCACACCTGCCACAGAATAAGCCCATTTATTTAATGGGAGTAGGTCTCCCAAGCAACATTCTGGAAGCAGTATCAAGGGGAGTAGATTTTTTTGATTGTGTTCTTCCCGCTAGAAATGGACGTCATGGACATGTGTTCACAAAATATGGTAAAATAAATCTATTCAACGCAAAATATGAATTGGATTCATCACCAATAGATGAAGGATGCGAATGTCCTGCTTGTAGAAACTACTCAAGGGCTTATATAAGACATCTATTTAAAGCCAAAGAAATGCTTGCGTTAAGGTTATGTGTCCTTCATAATCTCTATTTTTATAATAAACTTATGGCAGACATAAGAAATTCTATAGATGGAGATTATTTTGAGGAGTTTAAAAAAGAAAAGTTGAATATGTGGGATGGAAAAGCCTAGAAAGGAGGAATTTTTTGTGCAGAACTATATTATTATAATATATATGGTAATAGTGCTGGGATTATTCTATATGATGATATTCTTACCTGAAAGAAAGAGAAAGAAAAAATTTAATGATCTTATCAGCAGCATAAAAGTTAATGATGAAGTAGTAACAACAGGCGGGATTATTGGCAAAATTACTAACATTCAAGATGATTATGTAATTATTCAATCTGGTCCTGATAAGGCAAGACTAAAAGTTTTAAAGCGTGCTATAAATGCCATAGTTAGCAGTAAGTCTAAAGAAATAGAAACAAGTAAATAATAAATAGTAATAAAACACCTCTTGTCTACATAAATAGTATTAGATAGGAGGTGTTTTTTATGGAGAAGAGAAGAAAGGGTATATATGTTAATGTTATAGAAGGCGTACTTATGGGCTTCTTTATGACTCTTGCTATATTACTTATATATGCGGTAGTAGTCCATTTTGTGCAAGTTAATGAGAGTATTACCTCAGTACTTATTATTGTTGCAACTCTTTTAAGCGTAGTGTATGGTTCGGTGTATGCTTCTAGAAAAACTGGTAAAAAAGGATGGCTAAATGGACTTATGGTGGCATTAATATATTTTATAATATTTTATTTGGTTGCCCTTGTAGCTCAGAGTAGAGATGCAATGCTTACAGTAAAGGATTTATCTAGATTAGGGTTATGTGTGTTTGTAGGCATATTAGCTGGAATGCTTGGAATTAACATAGAGTGACTTTATTTAAAAGAGTTATTGTGTTATAATTGAGCAAGTAATTTATTGAATGGAGGAATTTTTATGAAACACATAAAAAGTATAAACAAATCAAATATAAAAGAAAGTTTAAAAAAACCTGGCTGCAAAGAGTGTGCTAATTCATGTCAGTCTGCATGTAAAACTTCATGTACTGTGGCAAATTTAGCTTGTGAGCAATAATTAATACAAGCAGTAGATTAAGACATCTTAGATAAATGGACTAGTAATTATTCTAGTCTATTTATTTTCAGATGTCTTAATTATTGCTTTAAGTTTATATTTTGAGGAGGAAAATGATTTGTCATTAATTCATAAATTTATTCAAGGTAATAATTATTATGTTATAGATATAAATACAGGAAGTGTACATGCTATAGACCAATTAGTTTATGATTTGCTGGATGAAGAGGGGCTGAAATCAAAAGAAGAGCTTATAAATAAGTTTTCAGATATATATACTATAGAAGAAATATCTGAAGCTTATGATGAAATAAAAATACTTGTTGATGAAGAAGTCCTTTATTCAAAAGATTTATATGAAGATATAGCAAGAGAATCAGTAAAGGGTAAGTCATATATTAAAGCTTTGTGTTTAAATATAGCACATGATTGTAATTTAAAGTGTAAATATTGTTTTGCGGAGGAAGGCGAGTACAAAGGATGTAGAATGTTAATGTCTCCAGAAGTAGGTAAAAAAGCTATTGACTTTGTCATAAAACATTCAGGCCCAAGAAATAATATAGAGGTAGACCTGTTTGGTGGAGAGCCGCTTTTAGCTTTTGATACAGTTAAAGAAATAGTTGAGTATGCAAAAGTACAGGAAAAATTACATAATAAAAATATAAGATTTACTATGACTACCAATGCAACTTTATTAAATGATGAAATAATGAAATATATTGATAAAAATATGGGGAATATAGTTTTAAGTATAGATGGAAGAAAAGAAGTTAATGATAGTGTTAGAGTAAGGGCAGATGGAAGTGGATGTTATGATGTAATTTTGCCCAATATTAAAAAAATGGTAGATATGAGAGACAGTTCTAAACAATATTATGCAAGAGGTACTTTTACAAGAAATAACACAGATTTTTTTGAAGATGTAAAACATATGGCAGATTTGGGGTTTAAAGAAATTTCTATTGAACCAGTGGTACTCCCAGAGGAAGATCCACTTTCTATAAGAGAAGAAGATTTAGAAACAATATTTAAGCAATATGATAAATTATATGAAGAAATGCTTAAGAGACATAAAGAGGGAAATGAATTTAAGTTTTATCATTTTAATATAAATTTACAGGGTGGTCCTTGCGTTTATAAGAGAATATCCGGATGCGGGGCAGGTCATGAATATGTGGCAATAACACCTGATGGAGATGTGTATCCCTGTCATCAGTTTGTAGGTAATGAAGAATTCAAATTAGGTACCATATTTGATGACAATATAAATGAAGAAATTTCAAAGGAGTTTAAAGAAGCTCATATATATAATAAACCTAAATGCAGGGATTGCTGGGCAAGATTTTACTGCAGCGGTGGATGTCAGGCCAATAATTATAATTTTAATAAGGATTTCCATATACCTTATGAAATAGGCTGTAAGATGCAGAAAAAGAGAATAGAATGTTCTATAGCACTGAAAGCAAAAACAATGAAATATTAAAGACACTAAGAAATTACCTAATATTGACTAATTATATGTGCACAACTATAATGTAAAATGGGTGGCTAAAAATATTTCCAACAAAGGAGGATAAAAATGAAGAAAAAGAGTGCAGTTTTCTTTGTACTGAGTATAGTTATAATTGGAGTTTTAGCTTATTTAGGTACTTTTGGTTTTGTGGGAAGTACCTATGAGGTGAAACCTTTCAGTAAAACTATAAATAGAGGTCTGGATCTTCAAGGTGGAGTGTCAGTAGTACAGCAGATTACAGACAAAAATGTTTCCAATGCTACTATGCAGCGAACTATACAATTACTTGATTCAAGGGTAAATAGAATGGGAGTAAGTGAAACCAGCGTAGCGAAAGAAGGAAGCGATAAAATAAGAGTTGAGGTTCCAGGCAAGTATAATCCTGATGATGTACTGAAAACTATAGGTAAAACTGGTCAGCTGAAATTTGTAGGTCCTGACAATACAACAGTTTTAACAGGAAGCGATGTGAAAAGTGCCAGTGTAGGTACTGATCCACAGAATAATAAGCCGCTTATAAACCTTCAGTTAAGTGACAGCGGTACTAAAAAATTTGCAGCTGCTACTGAAAAATACTTAGGTCAGACTATTTCTATATATATGGATGATGAAGTTCTTACAAGTCCAACAGTGAATTCTGTTATATCTGATGGAAAAGCTCAAATTACTGGGTCTATGAGTATTGAGGAAGCAAAAAGACAAGCAGATATAATAAGTGCTGGAGCACTTCCTGTAACACTTAAAACTGTAGAAGTTAAAACTGTAAGTGCAACTCTTGGTGCCAATGCACTGCCTTTGAGTGTACGTGCAGGTGTAATTGGTATAGCAATAGTTTTAGCACTTATGTTTATATGGTTTAGACTTCCGGGAATTATGGCGGATATAGCTCTTATACTATATGTATTTTTAGTACTTTTCATATTTTCTGGTATAGGTGCAACACTTACTCTCTCAGGAATAGCCGGATTTTTATTGACTGTTGGTATGGCAGTAGATGCAAATGTGCTTATTTTTGCAAGGATAAAGGAAGAGCTTAAAGCTGGAAAATCTATAAAGTCAGCTACTAGAGCAGGTTTTCAAAATGCTATGTCCTCCATTGTAGATTCAAATATAAATACAATAATTGCAGGGGTTGTATTATATTTTCTAGGATCAGGTGTTGTAAAAGGATTTGCCTTAACACTTATAATAGGAGTACTTGTAAGTTTATTTACAGCATTATTTGTAACAAAACATCTATTAAATTGGGCTATTGATATTGGAATAATAAGTAAGCTTAAACACTTTGGGGTAAAGAGGGGGTAAACAGATGATTAAAGTTGTTGAAAATAGAAAAATTTGGTTTGCCATTTCCGCCATTTTAATTATAATCAGTATAGGCTTTACTGCCTACAGAGGACTTAATTTTGGTATAGATTTCAGAGGCGGTACTATTATTCAAATAAATATTAACAAGGATTTTAATAAAGAAGATGCGGATAAGATAATACAAAAATATGTTAAAGCTAATGAGTTTGAGACTACTAAAGCAAATAACAAGGAATTGGATATAAGAATTAATAGTGAAGCTATTTCAGATGAAAATTCAACAAAATTGTTTAATGATATTAAGGAAAAGTATAAATTAAAAGATTCAAATCTAATAAACAGAGAAAGAATAGGAGCTACTGTAGGAAACGAGCTTATAAAAAAAGCTGTAATTTCATTAGCAGTATCTATGGTATTGATGTTAGCTTTTATAGCCTACAGATTTGAATTTAAGTTTGGTTTAGCAGCGGTAATAGCTCTAATTCATGATATATTAATTACATTGGGAGTGTATGCTATAGGTAATCTTCCTATTAATACACCTTTTATAGCAGCAATCTTAACTATAATAGGATATTCTATAGCTGATACTATAGTTATATTTGATAGAATAAGAGAAAATCAAAGGAAGCTGAGAGGCAAAGATTTGATAGAAATGGCTGATATAAGTATATATCAAACCGTAGGAAGGTCAATATGTACTGTAACAACTACAATAGTTACAATAACCTGTGTACATATATTTGTTCCAAGTGTAAGGGAATTTACGCTTCCAATACTGGTTGGTATAGCTTCAGGTTGTTATTCATCTATATTTATAGCTAGTCCAGTATGGTTTTTACTAAAAAAGAGAGCTAATAAAAGAAAAATAGAAAGTAAAAAGTCTTAATTAATTTATTAAAATTTAAATGAATAGTGGTATACTTTAGTTTTTAGCTCAAAAACATTTGTATTATGAAGGTATATATTATATAATATATTATGTTTTCTATAAAACTGGAGGAATAAATTATGGAGATAATTGAAGAAAATGTCCACTATTTAAAACAGTTAAAATTTCATAATCCTTTTTTTATGGATGGCATGAGGGAAGCTATAAATAGAGTTCTTAAAGCAGTAAATAATAAAGAAAAGATAATAATATATGGGTATAGTGATGTAGATAGTATATCAGGTATATCCATACTATTTTTATTATTAAAATATCTTAATGCTGATGTAGAATATTTTATACCAGATTACATGGATGAGGAATATAGAATAAGCAGTGAATCTTTGAAGGAATACATAAGGTATCTTGGTGCTGATTTACTTATAACAGTAGGCTGTGGAAGTAATTCAAAAGATGAAATTATGTTGGCACAAGATATGGGAATAGATGTTATAGTTACTGATTATCATGAAATCTATAGTGATTGTGAACAGGCAATAATCATAAATCCTAATAAAAAATTGTGTACATATCCTTTTAAATTTTTATCTGCTGCAGGTATTGCATTTAAGTTCTGTGAAGCAGTTTCTAGGTACTATAAAATAAAAGGGGTATATAAGTATATAGATTTAGCTATGATTGGGACTATTTCAAGTAAATTGCCTTTAGAAGCAGAAAATAGGACAATAGTTGACATAGGATTAGAACATCTTGCTGCTACTAATAATTATGGGATAAAAGCGCTTATGAAGATTAATAATTTTAAAAAAATTGATCAGAAAGCAGTAATTAAATTGTCACAATCAGTTATTTCCGCAAAAAGTGTGGTTGGAAGAATTGATAATGCCAGAATTGCTGTGGAGCTTTTTACTACTCATGACAGTTATAGAGCATTTCAAATTGCAAAGTATTTAAATAAAGAGATTTTAAAATAAATTTAATTGCAAATATGTGCTAATATTTATTGTTAATACCTCACTATGGAGCTAACCCAAATTAAATAAGGTTCATTTATGTTTGTTTTAATTTAGGAGGAATAAAAAATGAATTTGGAAGATAAGATTAGAGTTATTGAAGATTTCCCGAAAGAAGGCATAAGTTTTAAAGATATAACTACGTTGCTTAAGGATAAGAAAGCCTTTAAATATGCAATTGATTCCTTTGCTGAAATACTGAAGGATAAAAATATAGATTTAGTTATAGGACCGGAAGCAAGGGGATTTATGTTTGGTGCACCACTTGCGTATGCATTAGATGCTGGTTTTATACCCGCAAGGAAAAAAGGAAAATTGCCTTCTGAAGTTTTAGGTATTGAATATGGTCTTGAGTATGGAAAGGATATTATTGAAATACATAAGGATGCTATTACTAATGGAGCAAGAGTGGTAATAATAGATGATTTACTTGCTACAGGTGGAACTATAGAAGCTGTGACAAAACTTGTAGAAGAACTAGGTGGAGAAGTAGTTTCTATAAATTTTCTAATAGAACTTACTGGTCTTAATGGAAGAGAAAAATTGAAAAAATATGATGTAGATTCACTTATTAAGTATGAATTTTAAGTTAAGACAAATAAAACCACTAAAGCCTAATTTTAAATTGCAAAGTATTACATAATAATATATAATTATAGTAAAATAATTTGGCTGGTGTAATAACCAGCCTTTGATTTTAGGGAGAGAAATCAATGCTTAGCAAGCTAATGGAAACGATAGATAAATACTGTTATAATGTTGATAAAAATTTTATTAATAAAGCTTATAATTTCGCTATGAATGCCCATAAAAAACAGAAAAGAGAATCTGGAGAACCTTATATTATACATCCAGAAGAGGTAGCATGTATTTTAGCAGAGATGGGCATGGACCAAAATACTATAGCAGCTGGGCTTCTTCATGATGTTATAGAAGATACGGAATATACTCATGAGGATCTTACAAGAGAATTTAATGGTGAAGTGGCAAACTTAGTTGAAGGTGTAACAAAGCTAGGTAAAATAAGTTATAAGACTAAAGAAGAACAGCAGGCAGATAATGTGAGAAAAATGTTACTTGCAATGGCAAAGGATATAAGAGTTATATTAATAAAATTATCAGATAGATTACATAATATGAGAACTTTAAAATATATGTCTGCTAGCAAACAAAAGGAAAAGGCAAAAGAAACTCTGGATATATTTGCTCCCCTAGCTCACAGGCTTGGTATTTCAAAAATAAAGTGGGAATTAGAAGACTTGGCTTTTAGATATATAAAACCTAATGAGTACTATGAATTAGTAGATGATATAGCAGAAAAAAGAGTGGAAAGAGAAGAATATATAAGGGGCATAATTAGTGAACTTTATAAAAATTTGGAAGATGCTAATATAATGGCAGATATTGATGGAAGACCTAAACATTTTTATAGTATATACAGAAAGATGGTAAATAAAAATAAGACTTTAGATCAGATATTTGATTTGACGGCCATAAGGATACTAGTTAATGATATAAGAGAGTGTTATACAGTTCTTGGAATAGTCCATACAATGTATAAACCTATACCGGGAAGATTTAAGGATTACATTGCTATGCCTAAGCCTAATATGTATCAGTCTCTTCACTCTACAGTTATAGGACCTCAAGGAAAGTCTTTTGAAATTCAAATAAGAACTTATGAAATGCATAAGACCGCTGAATATGGTATTGCAGCTCACTGGAAGTATAAAGAGGGAATAGTAGAGGGAACAGATAATAAAGGTGTAGAAATAGAAAAGGCAGATTTTGATACAAAACTTACTTGGGTAAGAGAAATGTTGGATTGGCAGAAAGAAACTACTAATCCGGAAGAATTTATGGAAAATTTTAAGATAGATTTATTCGAGGATGAAGTTTTTGTATTTACACCTAAGGGATCTGTTATCAGTTTACCTTCAGAAGCTACACCAGTGGATTTTGCTTATAAAATCCATACAGATATAGGAAATAGGTGTGTAGGTGCCAAAGTAAACGGCAGAATAGTTCCTTTAGATTATAAACTCAAAACGGGTGAGATAGTAGAAGTTTTAACTTCTGGAATAGATAAAGGACCTAATATCCAGTGGCTTAACAGTGTTAAAAGTAACCAGGCAAAGATTAAAATAAAGGCCTGGTTTAAAAAAGCTAAAAGAGAGGAAAATATAACTAGGGGAAAAGAAATTGTAGAGAAGGAAGCAAAAAAACAAGGACATAATTTTGCTGAGTTTATAAAAGAAATTGGTTTAGAATCAATTTTAAAGAAAAACAATCTCAATAGTATAGAAGATCTCTATGTTTCCATAGCTATTGGTACTACCTCACCTTCATTGTTAGTATCGAAATTGAAGGAAAATATTCAAGGGAAAAATGCTTCAGATGAAGAAGAATCAGCTTTAAAGGACATAAAAGATCATATAAACAAGGAAAATAGAAAAGAAAAAGCAAGAAAGAGTTATAATCCTGGAGTTACCGTAAAAGGAGAAACAGATATACTCGTAAGATTTTCTAGATGCTGTAATCCTGTTCCTGGTGATGATATTATAGGTTATATAACCAAAGGGAGGGGTGTATCTATCCACAGAAAAGACTGTGAAAATGCCAATAATTTAATAAAACAGGATCCTGGCAGAATAGTTGAAGTGGCGTGGGGAAATGGAAATGAAGCTTATATTGCAGAAATACAGATAAAGGCAGATGACAGACCTAGACTTTTGACGGATATAATGGAAATACTAAACTCTATGGATACAAATATTCAATCTATGAGTGCAAAAGCGGTGAAGGGCGATATAGCTTTCATTACTTTTAAAGTTAAAATAGTTGATATAGGGCATTTAGATATAATTATGAGAAACATAAAAAAACTAAAAGGTGTTATGGAAGTATATAGAACGAAAAGTTAGGAGAATTACTATGAAAATTAATATTATACCTGCAGGCATTTATGATGCCAATTGTTATATTTTATTGGATGAAACTTCTGGTGAAGCTGCAGTTATTGATCCCGGCGGGGATGCAAACATTCTTATAGATAATATAAAATCCTTAAAGGCAAAAGTTAAAATGATTTTATTGACTCACGGACATGCAGATCATACTGGGGCAGTAAGTGAACTTAGAAACGAATTTAAGTGCAATGTATATATAAATGAAAAAGATGCAGAGTTTATAAAGAAAAAGGTGCCTATTTATGGAAATGAAAATGAGAATGGAGATAAATTTCTTAAAGAAGGTGATGTACTTCATTTTGGAAACTATGAAATTAAATGTATAGAGACACCAGGACACACACCTGGAGGTATGTGTTTTTTAATAGGTAATGTGGTTTTTACTGGTGATACTCTGTTTCAAAGATCTATTGGAAGAACAGATTTTCAAGGTGGAAATTTTGAGAGTATAATAAAAAGTATAAAAAATAAATTGTTAACACTGCCAGATGATACAGTAGTTTATCCAGGTCATGGTCCGAAATCCAGCATAGCCTTTGAAAGAAATAACAATCCTTTTTTATAGATTGCTATTATTTAATTGCTTTTTAAATATTCAAAGTTAGAAATTAGTGGAGATAATATGGCTAAAATAAAAGTTGCTGATGAAAAGTTTAAATATGAAATATATAATGTATTTCATTTGTTTTATGATGAAGTGAAATTTGTCAATGACAGTAAATATGACTATAAGCTGGTTGTTAAAATGGATAGTATAGAAGTTTCACAGGGCAGTATATGTGAAATTTATGAATATGAAAAAGAACTGACAGAAAAAGAAAATGTGAAAAAGATTTTATATAGGCACTTAAGTAAAGTTACAGGGAAAAATTTTCCCTGGGGGACTCTTGTGGGAATAAGACCTACTAAAATAGTATTAAGATTATTGAAAGATGGCAAAACCACAGAACAGATTAAGAAATATTTTAAGCATCATAGCTTGACAAGAGAAGATAAAATAAATCTCTGCATAGATGTAGCGAAAATTGAAAAAACTTTTGTGAATAAAAAGAGTAAAAGTATAAGTATATATATAGGTATGCCTTTTTGTCCAACTAGGTGTCTTTATTGCAGTTTTATTTCTGATACAATAAAAAACTGTAAGAATATAGTGGAGGATTATTTAAAGGCAATGTATTATGAGATGGATAGAATAGCAGAATATATTAAAAGTAAAAATCTCAATATTGAATGTGTATATTTTGGAGGGGGAACTCCTACATCTATAGATAACTATCAATTTCATGATACTATGATGAAAATATATAATAATTTTATAGTAAACAACAATGTAAAGGAATTTACTGTAGAATGTGGCAGACCAGATAGCATTAATGAAAGAAAGCTTAATATATTAAAAAAATTTAAAGTTCAAAGAATAAGTATAAATCCTCAAACTATGAATGATTCCACTCTCAAACTCATAGGAAGAGGTCATAATTCTAAAGATATGATAGATAAATTTAAGCTTGCTAGAAACTTGGGATTTAATAATATAAATGTAGATATAATTGTTGGACTTCCCGGAGAAAATTTAAAGGAAATTAAATATACTTGTAATGAAATTTTACAGTTAAGTCCAGAAAGCTTAACTGTTCATGGTATGTCTTTAAAAAGAGGTTCAAAGCTGCATCAAAATATTTTAAATAATATTAAGATGAAAATAGCATCAACTGATGAACTGGATAAAATGTATAATGAAACAGTCAAGCTTTCAAGGAAGCTAAATCTTAAACCCTATTATATGTATAGGCAAAAGAATATGGTGGGCCATATGGAGAATGTTGGCTACTCAATTCCTGGTAAGGAATGTATTTATAATGTAGAAATGATTGAGGAAAGACAGACTATCATAGGAATAGGTGCTAATGCAGTTTCTAAAATTATATTTTTAGATGAAAATAGATTGGAGAGATTTCCAAATTTAAAGGATATAAGAGAGTATACTAAAAGAATAGAAGAAAAAGTTAAAAGTAAAATAGAATTTCTAAATGAATTATATAGTTAAGGAGGACTTAAAATGTCAATTCAAGCACCAAAAGGTACAAAAGATATGCTGCCACAAAATGCATATAAGTGGCATTATATAGAAAATAAATTAAAAGGTATTGCTGAAACTTATGCTTGTCGTGAGATAAGAACTCCCGCTTTTGAAAGTACTGAATTATTCGAAAGAGGAGTAGGGGATACTACGGATGTAGTACAAAAGGAGATGTATACTTTTGAAGATAAAGGCGGAAGAAGTGTAACTCTTAAGCCGGAAGGAACTTCACCAGCAGTAAGAGCTTTTGTTGAAAATTCACTTTTTAATGAAGCACAACCAACTAAATTATATTATTTTACACCTGTATTCAGATATGAAAATGTGCAAAAGGGAAGACTTAGAGAACACCATCAGTTTGGTGTGGAGATTTTTGGATCTAAAGAGGCCTCTTTAGATGCAGAAATAATAAGTATTGCCATGAGGGCTTTTAGAGAATTTGGTATAAAAGGTTTAAAATTAAATATAAACAATATTGGATGTCCTAAGTGTAGAAAGAACTACAATGATGCTTTAAAATCATACTTAAAGAAAAATTACGATGATCTGTGTGATGTATGTAAATCTAGATTTGAAAAAAATCCTATGAGAATATTGGATTGTAAAAATAAAAATTGTAAGAAGATTGTAGAAGGTGCACCAATTATTCTTGATTACGTATGTGATGATTGTAAAGATCATTTTGATAAGCTGAAAAACTATTTAACTGCTCTTGGAATAGAATTTAAGATAGATCCGCTTATAGTAAGAGGTCTTGATTACTATACAAAAACTGTATTTGAAATTATCAATAAAGATATTACTGTTTGTGGTGGAGGAAGATATGATGGGCTTATTCAGGAAGTAGGCGGACCAGAAATGCCAGCAGTAGGATTTGGTATGGGACTTGAAAGACTTATACTTACTTTAGAAGAAGAGGGAATAGAAATACCAAAACCTAATTATATAGATTTATATATTGCATCTATGGATGAAGCAAGTAAAATAGAATCTCTAAAAATTGTAAATGGATTGAGGGAAAAAGGTATAAAATGTGAATGTAATCACATGTCTAGAAATGTAAAAGGTCAAATGAAATATTCTAACAAAGTTGAAGCAGCCTATACTGTTGTACTTGGAGAAACAGAACTTGATCAAAAAAAGGCAAAATTAAAAAGAATGAGCGATGGTGAGCAAATAGATATTGATATAACGGACCTTAGGGATATTGCAGATAAAATTAAATAGCTTATATGAAAATTCTATAATCTTATTTTAGGAGGAGTACTAATGGGAGAAGCATTAAAAGGTCTCAAAAGAACTGTTATGTGCGGTGAACTTAGAGAAAACAGTATAGGAAATACTATTACAGCTATGGGATGGGTTCAGAAAAAGAGAAATCTTGGTGGACTTGTCTTTGTGGACTTAAGAGATAGAACAGGACTTCTTCAGGTTGTATTTGGAGAAGAAATAAATGAAGATGCCTTTACAAAAGCTGATACTGTAAAATCAGAATATTGTATAGCTGTTACTGGTAAAATAGTAAAAAGGGAAGCACCTAATGAAAATATGCCAACAGGTATGGTGGAATTACTTGGTGAGAATATAAAGATTCTATCTGAAAGTGAAACACCACCTATATACATAAAGGAAAATTTAGATGCTGGAGAAAATATAAGATTAAAATATAGATATCTCGACTTAAGAAGACCTGATATGCAGAAAATATTTATGATAAGACATAAAACTGCAAAGGTTATAAGAGATTTTTTAGATGAAAAAGGATTTTTGGAAATTGAAACTCCAATTCTTGGTAAGAGTACTCCGGAAGGAGCAAGAGATTATCTTGTACCAAGTAGAAATTTCAATGGAAAATTTTATGCATTGCCTCAATCACCACAACTTTTAAAACAACTTTTAATGGTCTCAGGTTTTGATAAATATTTTCAAATTGCAAAATGTTTTAGAGATGAAGATTTAAGGGCAAACAGACAGCCGGAATTTACTCAGGTGGATATGGAGCTTTCCTTTGTAGAAGAAGATGATGTTATATTACTAAATGAAGAACTTATAAAGAAAGTATTTAAAGAGATAGCTGGAGTAGATGTAAAAACTCCTATAGAGAGAATGCCCTATAAAACTGCCATGGAAAAGTATGGGAGCGATAAGCCAGATTTAAGATTTGGTATGGAAATAAATGATTTAAGCGAAGTGGTTAAAGATACTGAATTTAAGGTGTTCAAAGATACATTGGAAAATGGCGGCAGTGTAAGAGCGATAAAAGCAGAAGGCTGTGGCAGTATGGGAAGAAAACAGATAGACAAATTGGGTGATTTTGTTAAAACTTTTAAGGCAAAAGGCCTTGCATGGATAGCTGTAAAAGAAAATGAGATAAAATCTCCTATAGCTAAATTTTTTACAGAAGAGCAATTAAAGTCTATAGTAACTGCTATAGATGCTAAGGTTAATGATTTAATATTGATAGTTGCAGATAAGGATAATATAGTATTCAAGTCTCTAGGAGAATTGAGACTTCACCTTGCAAAAGAAATGGAACTGTTAAAGAATAATAAAGAGTTTAGATTTGTTTGGGTTACAGAATTTCCGCTTTTATCCTACAATGAAGAGGAAAAAAGATTTCAGGCCGAGCATCATCCTTTTACAATGCCCATGGATGAAGATATTAAGTATCTTGAAAGTGATCCAGGGAGGGTACGTGCTAAAGCCTATGATATAGTTTTAAATGGAGAAGAATTAGGTGGAGGTAGCATAAGAATACATGAAACAGATCTTCAGGAGAAGATGTTAAAGGTGCTTGGATTTACTAAAGAGAGAGCCTGGAATAGTTTTGGTTTCTTACTGGAGGCATTTAATTATGGTCCACCTCCACATGGTGGTTTAGCTTATGGCTTTGATAGACTCACAATGTTCCTTGCGGGTACTGAAAATATAAAAGATGTTATAGCATTCCCTAAAAATCAAAATGCAGCCTGTGTTATGACAGAAGCACCTAATGTGGTAGATGACAAACAGCTAGACGAATTGGGAATAAGTGTATTAAAAGAAGAAAACTAAATAAATGTTATAGATTGCCATTTTAAAATAACAATTGATATAGTATAATATATAGAGAATAACAATTAAATAAAATTCCTACTGTGTTCGAGAAGTGGATTTATGTTGACCCAGCACTTTTTTTTAGGGAACTTATCTCTTCTTGTGGAATGATGTTCATTTGTAAAAATGAAAACAAGAAGCAAGAAGGCGGTGCCCACCTGCTGAGAGCGGGTTATCTTTTAAATTCATCATACGGCACAGTAGGATTTTATATTATATAGCAGTTGTGTAAATGTATTTTCTAAATAATTCTCAATGATAGATTTATTATTGAGAATTATTTTTTTTCTTTAAAAATACAAGTTTGGATAAAGAAGATACCATGGCAATTGCTATGGCTATGGAACCAGCAGCACCTAAAGTTTGAAGGCCATAAGAAGTGGCTTTAGGTAAGTTACCTATAATGGTTTCATACATGGTGTAATACATTCCATTACCTGGTACTAGGGGTATAATACCACATATTATGAAGGTAGTCACTGGTGCCTTGCGCAATCTTGCCATTATTTCAGAATACATAGAGACAGATATAGCTCCAATAAATAGAGATAGTAAATTTGAATTATATATATTATTTATTAAAAGATATACAAGCCATGAGAGGCCGCCTCCTATACCAGCTATAATAACATTTTTCCCTTTTACATTATAGATTATTGCAAAACCTAAGGATGAAATAAAGGAGTAAAAAGCATACATAATCATAAAGTTATACCTCCAAAAAAAGCAAACCAAAATTTAAAGATCATACCTGTTCCAACTGCTATGGCTACAGCTATAAAAAGTGCTTCTATAGCTCTGGAAGTTCCAGAAATTAAATCTCCATTCATGGCATCTCTAATGGCATTGGTAATGGCTAGGCCCGGGACTAAAAGCATTATATCTCCAATTATGACTTTATCGTAGTTATCAGCAAAACCAAGTTTATAAAAAATAATTGCAAAAAAGGCCGCTTCCATACCACCTACTATATTTGTGAAGAAATAATCTACCTTAAATTTAGCTAAAAAGTTCATAGAAAATTTTATAATTCCTGCTATAATAAAAGCCGACCAAAAGTCTTTAAAAGTACCTCCAAATAATATGGTGAAAAATGACCCTATAAAACAAGCAGATAATAAAGTTATTTTATCAGAATAGGAGGGCATATTCTTTATGGATTCAAGTTGTACTTCTAAATCTTCAATAGTTAATTGCTTTTTTTCTATACTTCTGGAGAGAGTATTTATATTTGATATTTTATCTATGTTAAAAGTTCTGCTTACTATCCTCTTTATAATTGAATTATTAATATTTTTACTGTTTTTACCTGATAGAAGTATTGCTGTTGGAGTTGCATAGGCATCTACAGAAATTATTCCAAAAGCCTTTGATATTCTAATCATAGTTTCCTCAACTCTGTAAGTTTCAGCACCGTTTTCAAGCATTATCTTTCCAGCCTCTGCAGCTAGATCTAATATTTTATTTGTGTCCATTTATATCTCCTCAATAATATCATAATTTTATCCCATGACTATCATCCGTAATATAGGAGTAAGAGATAACGGCTTCTACGTCTCTGGATAACGATTTCTAAGTTTCAAATGCCAGAAAAAAATCCATCTGAAACAAAGAACTCTGTTTATAAGCATAATTATATCATAACAAATAGTTTAAATTACTGTTGTTTTATTTCTATTTACATTATATAATCATAATTATAGTGAATTTTTATAGACCATAATTATAATACTACATTCTAATTGATATATACATAAGGAATTATATTAGATAATACTTTATCTATGACTAACCCCTGTTATCTCCATTCTAATAAGAAATGGAATATTATAGTGTTATGCCCACGGATAATTTTTAATCTAAACTCTTGGCTTTAATAAAGGCTTAATATAGTAACAACTGGACTATAGGCAAGTAGGATTTGTATGTAATATTATAATTTAGGCTAATTACAATAACAGTTATCAATAAAAGGGAGTGTAAACATTGGATTTTCAAAACGTAAAAGAAAGTGACCAAAAGGTGTATGAAATAATTGAAAAAGAACATGCGAGACAAGAAGATAATATCGAGCTTATAGCTTCAGAAAACTTTACTAGTAAAGCTGTTATGGAGGCTATGGGATCATATCTTACAAATAAATATGCAGAAGGTTATCCTGCAAAAAGATATTATGGTGGGTGTCACATAGTAGACCAAGTAGAAGATTTGGCACGTGATAGAATGAAAGAGTTATTTGGTGGAGATCATGTAAATGTACAAGCACATTCAGGTTCTCAGGCAAATATGGCGGTATATTTTTCAGTGCTAAAACCAGGAGATACTATACTTGGTATGAATTTAAGCCATGGAGGACATTTAACTCATGGAAGTCCAGTTAGTTTTTCTGGAAAATTATTTAATGTAATAAGCTATGAAGTAAATAAGGATACTGAAACTATAGATTATGAAGAACTTAGAAAAAAGGCAATTGAGCATAAACCTAAATTAATTGTAGCTGGTGCCAGTGCTTATTCAAGAATAATAGATTTTAAAAAATTTAGAGAAATCAGCGATGAAGTTGGTGCATATTTGATGGTGGATATGGCTCACATAGCAGGTCTTGTAGCTGGTGGAGTACATCCATCTCCAGTGCCTTATGCAGATTTTGTAACTACTACAACTCATAAAACTCTAAGAGGTCCTAGAGGTGGAGCTATTATCTGTAAAGAAAAATATGCAAAAGAATTAGATAAAACTATATTTCCTGGAATGCAAGGTGGTCCATTAATGCATATAATTGCAGCAAAGGCAGTTTGTTTTGGAGAAGCTTTAAAACCTGAATTTAAGGAATATGCACAGCAAGTAGTAAAAAATGCAAAAGTTTTGGCAGAAGAACTTATAAAATATGGCTTTAGATTGGTATCCGGTGGTACAGATAATCATCTTATTCTCATTGATTTAACTAATAAGAATATAACTGGTAAAGATGCAGAAAAACTTTTAGATGCTGTAAGAATTACTGCAAATAAAAACACAATTCCTTTTGAAACTAAGAGTCCATTTATAACAAGTGGTATAAGAATTGGAACAGCTGCAGTAACTACAAGAGGCTTTAAGGAAGAAGAAATGAAAAAAATAGCAGCTTTTATTAATGAAGCTATTGAAAAAAGAGATGAGGATTTAACCGAATTAAAAGAAAAAGTAACAGCTTTATGTAATAAGTTCCCTATATATAAATAAGAGTTTTATAGTTTTTTTATAATAACGAGAGAGTACTGAATTTAAACTATTATATAGTTAATTTAGTACTCTCTATTTGATTTAAAATAGATATATTATGATAATAATATAAGAGAGTATGATAGAATATAATTGTGAGTTTTTAACAAACAGTATTAAATTCATCTAAACTTAACTGGATTATAAATTGATTTATTGATATAATGTGTATTTAAAATTAAAGGAGTTTAAATTTATGAGTTTAAGATTTGTGTACGGAAGATCAGGAAGTGGTAAAAGCCATTTTTGTATAGAGAGTATAAAGAAAAAAGTAGAAGAGGAAGTAGAATATCCACTTATATACCTTGTACCAGAACAATATTCTTTTCAATCAGAAAAAAATATTCTAAATGCTGTTGGAGAAAAATCAAATTTAAATGTCACAGTAATTAGTTTTAAGAGAATGGCTTTTAGAGTGATGAATGAAGTAGGTGGAATTACTCGTAAGCGTATAGATTCTTCGGGAAAATGTATGCTTATTTCTCATATAGTAGACAAAATATTGGAGGAGCTTTCTGCATTCAGAAGGGCTGCAGTTCAAAAAGGTTTTATAAATACTTTGTCAGATTCTATAAGTGAATTTAAAAGGTATTCAGTTACTCCAGAGTTATTATTAAAAACTGCTGAGGAAATAGAAGAAGGTATAAGTCTTAAAGACAAACTTTTGGATTTAGGTAAGATATATGGTGAATTTGAAACTTTACTGCATAAAAATTACATAGATTCTGATGATGATCTGACTTTGTTATCAGAAAAATTGGAGGAATCAAAAATTTTTAATAATGCTGAAATATGGATAGATGAATTTTATAGTTTTACTCCTCAGCAGTATAAGATAATTGAAAAACTTTTAAAAAAATCGCGAAGAGTAAATATAACATTAACCAGTGATTATGTAGATGGCAAAAATTATGGTACAGATATTTTTCAATTTACAAAAGGTACAGAGGATAGAATTTTAGAAATAGCAAGAAATAATAATATTAAATTAGATAAACCTGTAGTACTGGCTAAGAGACCTTTTTATAGATTTAAGGATAGTAGAGAAATATCTTTTTTAGAAAAAAATTTATTTGCCTTTCCCTATGGAAAATATAAATATAAGACTTCTGATTTAAAACTTTTTAGAGCGCAAAATACTTATTCGGAGATAGAAAGTACTGCTAGAGATATTATAAGGATTTGCAGAGATGAAGGATATAGATACAAGGATATAGCTGTAATAACGAGGGATCTGCAAAATTACGAAACTCTTGTAGCATCAATTTTTGAAGAACATGGTATTCCATATTTCATAGATGAAAAAAGAAATATTGAAGGTAATTTAATAGTTGTTTTAATAACTTCTGCTATAGAAATTATTACCAAAAACTGGTCCTACGAGTCTGTATTTAGGTATTTAAAAACGGGACTTACAAATGTAGATATTGAGGATGTAGATGTACTTGAAAATTATGTTTTGGCAGCAGGAATAAAGGGAAAAAAGAAATGGATAGATGAAGAAAGTTGGAATTATAGACCAGATTCATTGTTTGGAAAGGATCAGATTTCTATTGAGGAAGAAGAGTTTTTAGATAAAATCAATTCTATAAAAAAAGTTGTTATAGTACCTCTAAAAAAAATGTATAAAAACACCAGAGGAAAGAAAAGTGGAGAAGAGATTTGTAGGATAGTATTTGATTTTTTAAATGAGATAAATGTTTCAGAAAAGGTGGAAGGTTTAATTGAAATGTTTAAGGATAGCAAAAATCAGACTCTCGCAAATGAGTATAGTCAAATATGGAATATAATAATGGATTTATTGGATCAGACTGTAGAGGTAATGGGAGATATGCCTCTTAATCTTGAGGAATTTGAAAAAATTATGTCCATAGGTTTTAGAGAACATAAAATGGGCTTAATACCTCCCTCAGTAGATCAAGTATTAGTAGGTAGTGTAGATAGATTGAAAAGTCATAACATTTGTATTCTATATTTAATTGGAGTAAATGATGGAGTATTTCCAGCAGTAAACAATGAAGAGGGAATATTAAATGATATGGAAAGAGAATTGTTGAAGAATAAAGGCGTAGAGCTGGCAAAGAATACTAGGGCTGCTGCTTTTGAAGAACAATTTTTAGTATATACCACGCTTACGATACCGGGAAAATACCTTAGAATAAGCTATCCCATGGCAGATTATGAGGGAAATACCTTGAGACCTTCTATAATAGTTTCCAGATTAAAAAATATATACCCTAATATAACTGAAGAAAGTGATTTGATTTTTTCAGAAAGTGACGAAGATAGATTAAAGCTAGTAGATGCTAAACGTCCAACTTTTAATCAGCTTGTGTATATTCTGAGAAAAAGATTAGATGAAAATAATGACGCTTTGTTTTGGAGAGATGTATATAAGTGGTTTAGCAGTGATGAATATTGGAGAGAAAAATGTAAAAGAGCTTTTAGTGGAGCCGCCTATACTAATCAAGCAGAGCTCATAAACAGCGAAAAAGTAAGAAAACTTTATGGCGACAATGTTCATATAAATGTATCAAGAATGGAAAAATATGCTCAATGTCCCTTTGCCTATTATGTACAGTATGGATTGAATGCAAGGGAAAGAAAAATATTTAAACTTACCTATCCTGATATAGGAACCTTTATGCATAAAGTTATAGATGAATTTAGTGAAAAGGTAAGAACACAGCAGTTTTCCTGGGATAATATAGAGGAAAAATGGTGTGAAGAAAATATAAGTAATATAGTAGATAATAATTTAAAGAAAAGTAACAGTTTTATTTTAAATAGTTCTCCAAGATATAGATATTTTACAGAAAGACTTAAAAGAGTACTTATAAAAACCGCTATTGTAATGACAACTCATATAAAAATGAGTGGATTTAAACCTGTAGGATATGAGATGGATTTTAGTGAAAAAGGAGCTTATCCTCCAATAGTAGTTCAGTTACCTTCTGGAGAGGAAATAAAGCTTATAGGAAGAATAGATAGAATTGATATGCTTGTGAAAGAAGGGGAGACTTATATAAGAATAATAGATTATAAATCGGGGAGTAAGCTCTTTAGACTTTCGGAGGTGTATTATGGACTTCAAGTACAACTTTTGCTGTATTTAGATGCTATACTTACACAGGAGGGAAAAGATTTTGATAAAAAGCCCATTCCAGGGGCCATATTGTATTTTAAAATAGATGATCCTCTAATAAAGACTAGCAAAGATTTAGATGATGATGATTTGACGAAGGAAATAATGAAAAAATTTAAAATGAAGGGATTACTGATTGATGATCCGGAAATAATTAAAGAAATGGATAGAGAAATGCAGGGTAATTCATTTATTATACCAGCCAGAATAAATAAAGATGGTTCCCTTGGAAAATCTCAAGCAGCTTCAAAAGAACAATTTGAACTTCTTAGAAATCATGTAAAGGATGTTATAGCAAAAAATTGTGAAAATATGCTTCGAGGGAATATTAGTATCAAGCCTTGTAAAAGTAAAGATTCTAAGCCTTGTGACTTTTGTATGTACTCTTCTATATGTACTTTTGATGAATCTCTTGAAGACAATAGCTATAGATTTATTTATGATAAAAGTGATGAAGAGGTTTGGAATCTAATTTATAAAGAATATGGAAAGGAAGGTGAAAATGATGGGGAATAATTGGACTGAGGAGCAGATAGAAGCTATTGAAACCAGGGGATGTAATTTGTTAGTAGCAGCTGCTGCTGGAGCGGGAAAGACAGCAGTACTTGTAGAGAGAATAATAAAAATGATTACAGATAGAGAAAAGCCTGTAGATATAGATAGACTTTTGGTAGTTACTTTTACCAATGCAGCAGCAGCAGAGATGAGAGAGAGGATAGCCAATGCACTGTCGAGAAAACTTTTTGAGGAGCCAGAATCAAAGCTTTTGCAGAGGCAATTAGTACTTTTGAATAAAGCAAGAATTACTACAATTCATTCCTTTTGTCTGGACGTAATAAGGAATTATTTTCAACTTATAGATTTAGATCCTAAATTTAGAATAGCAGATGATACAGAAACTATATTATTGAAAAATGAAACTATAGAAGAACTCTTTGATAAAAAATATCAAGAGGAAAATAATGAAGATTTTTTAAACTTAGTAGAATGTTATTGTTCTAATAGAGATGATTCAAATCTTATGGAGATAGTACTTTCTCTTTATAATTTTGCAAAGAGCAGTCCTTATCCAAAGGAGTGGATTTATAAAGCAAGTGAAGCTTTCAATATAAAAGAAGATTTTGATTTTCAAAATTCCATTTGGGTAAAGTCAATTTTATCTAGTATTATGATAGAACTTGAAGGTATAGATAAAATGATAGAAAAATCTTTAAGAATTATCAATAATGAAGAAACTTTAAAAGCCTATTTAGAGACTTATGAAGATGATTTATCAATGATAAATAATTTAATAAGGGAGAGCAAGATTTCATGGAATAATTTTATAGATTATCTAAGGGATGTGAGATTTTTATCTCTTAAAAGATGCGGAAAAGATGTAGATAAGGATAAGAAAGAACAAGTACAGAAAATAAGAGATAAATATAAAAAGCAGATAAAAGATATGCAGGAAGAAATACTAAATTCTATTGGTGAAAAGGTATTGGTTCATATTAAAGAACTATATCCAATGATGAAATGTCTAGGAGAATTAGTTCTGGAGTTTGACAGAAAATACATTGAAAAAAAGCGTTTAAGGGGTTTAATAGATTTTAATGATTTTGAGCACCTTACCCTGAAAATACTTACGGATAAAGAGGAAAATGGAAAAGTAATTCCATCCAAGGCAGCTTTAGAGCTTAAAGAAAGATATGAAGAAATACTAATAGATGAATATCAGGATAGTAACTTAGTTCAGGAAGTTATATTAAGTACAATATCAAGAAGTGAAAGTAAAAATCCAAATATGTTTATGGTAGGAGATGTAAAGCAAAGTATATATAGATTTAGGCAGGCAAAGCCAGAACTTTTTCTTCGTAAATATTCTAATTATTCCAGTGAAGCAGGAGCAAAAGACAGAAAAGTACTTTTGTTTAAAAATTTTAGAAGCAGAAAGACTGTGCTAGAGGGAGTTAATTATATATTTAAAGCTATAATGTCTGAGAATATAGGAGAACTTAATTATGATGAAAAGGAAGAATTAAAGGCATCAGCAGAGTTCAAAGAGATAAATAGAGAAGAATTTACTGAACTAGGAGTAAATGAAATACATATAATTGAAAAGAATAGAGATCAAAATAATATCAATAAAGAGCTTGTATTAATAGATCAGGAAGAAGAACAGGAAAATATTGATAATATACGACTTGAAGCCAGGATGGCAGCTTTGAGAATAAAAGAATTGGTATCTAAAAGAGATAAATCTTATGCTGTTTTTGATAAAGGACTTGGTGATTATAGGAGTGTTCAGTATAAGGATATAGTAATACTGCTGCGAGCTACCACAAATTGGTCATCAACTTTTGTAGAAGAATTGAAAAATTTTGATATACCTGTATTTTCAGATACTGGTACTGGTTATTTTGAAACCACAGAAATAAAAACTATTCTTTCATTGCTTCAAATAATAGATAATCCTCTTCAAGATATACCTCTTCTTTCAGTATTGAGATCTCCTATAGCTTCTTTTACCGATGAAGAGCTTATTGATATAAGGTCAATAAATAGGGATGTTAAATTTTATGAAGCTATGAATATTATAGTGGACAGATATAATGATTTATTTAATAAAAATTTAGAAATTATTTATGCTGAAAATGATGATTACAAGGAAAATAGATTTGAGCATTTAAAAGAGAGTTTAGATGATACTAGCAAAGAAGAAATTTATGCAGAGTATGATGATGTAACTAAAGATATTGATGAATATATAAAAATAGATAAAGAAAATAGTATAAGTAAGGGATTAGCTAAAAAATGTTGTAATTTTATAAACAAATTTAAAGAGTTTAGAAGTTTATCTCTTCATATGCCTATAGATGAATTTATATGGTATTTATATTCAGAAACAGGTTATTACAGTTATGCAGGAGCTATGCCATCTGGGGTTCAAAGACAGGCAAATTTAAGAATACTATTTCAGAGGGCAAAATCTTATGAAAATACAAGTTATAGAGGGCTATTTAACTTTATAAACTTTATAAATAAATTGAAAATAAGCAGTAAAGACATGGGAAGTGCTAAAATATTAGGTGAGAATGAAAATGTAGTAAGGATAATGAGTATTCATAAAAGTAAGGGATTAGAATTTCCAGTGGTTATTTTATCTGGTTGCGGCAAAAATTTTAATTTACGTGATATTACAAATCAAGTATTGTTTCATCATGAGCTTGGTATAGGACCGGATTATGTTAATTTTAAGAGAAGAATATCCTATCCTACAATATTTAAAAATGTTATTAAGAAAAAAATAAAATTTGAAAATCTTTCTGAGGAAATGAGAATACTCTATGTAGCGCTTACTAGAGCAAAAGAAAAACTCATAATAACAGGGGCTGTAAATAATATTGAAAATGCTAGTAAAAATTGGTCAGAAGATATAGATAATCTAGAAGATAAGATATCAGAAAATATAATATTAAAGGGAAAAAATTATTTAGACTGGATAGGTCCTGCTGTTATAAAGCATAGGGATGGAGAAATTCTAAGAGAAGTGGCAAATATGTCTATATCAGATGTATGTAATATACGCAGTGAATCTAATTGGCAAATAAAGCTATGGAATAGAGAGGAAATATTAAAGGAAGATAAGAAATATGCAGAAGATGTTTATAATAATAAAAATGACGTTGAAGGTAAAAGTTTAAATAAAATAGATATTATTAAAGATATTCTTTTAGAAATAGAAAATAAAGAACCAAGGACACCTTATTATGATGAAATAAATAGGAGGCTTAGCTGGAAATACAAATATAATTTTTTAAAAGGTATTCCTTCCAGTATATCTGTAACAGAGCTAAAAAGACAACAAAACTCCCAGGACGAATATTCAAGGAATGTATTTCCGCTAGTCCTTAAAAAAAGACCAATATTTTTAGAAGAGAAGAAAGAGCTTACTCCAGCAGAGAAAGGAACAGCTATGCATGCTGTAATGCAGAGACTAGATTTTAATTTACCTGTAACAGAAGAAAGTATAAAAGAGCAAATATACAGAATGGTTTCAAGAGAATTTATAACAGAAAAGCAAGCTGAAACTATAGATATAGGCAAAATAGAAAGATTTTTTCAAAGTAATCTTGGAAAGAGAATGCTATCTGCTGAAAATATAAAAAGAGAGATTCCATTTGTAATGAGATTAAAAGTTTCAGAAGTATATAGAGAATTACCTGAAGATAGTTGTAAAGATGAAATAATAGTATTACAAGGAGCTATGGATTGCTATTTTGAAGAAGAAGATGGTTTGGTTATAGTAGATTATAAAACAGATTATGTTACAGATAAAAATATAGATATTGTAGTAGAGAAATATAAAAATCAAATAAAATATTATGCTGAGGCACTTAAAAAGATTACAGACAAAATAGTTAAAGAACAGTACCTATATTTATTCTATAATGGAAGCATTGTTAAAATTTAAAAATAAGTTTAATATTGATAATATAAAAAAGAGAGGAAGATAAATATGAATAATATGATTAATGCTACAGAAAAACTATTTTATAAAGACCCATATCTTTGTCAGGCTGACTGCGAAGTAGAAGATATAATAGAAAAAGGTGGAAAATATGAAGTGATACTAAAAAGTACTCCTTTTTATCCAGAAGGAGGTGGGCAACCCTCTGATATAGGTTATATGGATAATATAAAGGTAGAATATGTATATGAAAAGGATGAGGTAATATATCATGTTATGTCGGAAAAACCAAGAAATAAAATTGTACACTGCGAAGCAGATCTTGAAAGAAGAATAGATCATAATCAGCAGCATTCAGGAGAGCATCTGATGTCAGCAGCTTTTTTTAAATTATATAATGGCGTAAATGCCGGTTTTCATCTTGGAGAAGACTATGTGACATTAGATATTAAAATTAAAGATATGACAGAAGATATGATAAAAAAAGCAGAAATGGAAGCCAATTATTATGTCTTTAAAAATGAACCTGTGAAAACTTATTTTGTTACAAAAGAAGAAGCTGAGAAGCTTCCTTTAAGAAAGGCCATTACAGCTGAGGGAAAAATAAGAATGGTACAAATGGGAGAAAACCTGGATTATAGTGCCTGCTGTGGAACACAGGTAAGAAGAACTGGAGAAATAAGGATTATTAAGGTAGTTAAATGGGAAAAGAATAAGGGAATGACTAGAATTTATATAAAATGCGGTCTTAGAGCTTTTAAAGACTATATTACTAAAAATGATTATGTTACTGAAATTGCCAGAGGATTCTCAGTAGAAGATTCTGAAATAATAAATAAAGTAAAAAGTCAAACTGATGAAATAGGTAATTTAAAGAAGAAAATTTCTACATTGTATAGTACCATAGCTCAAAATGAAGCAGAGCAGCTAATGGAAAATTCCAAAGATAAGTATATAATTAAGGAATATAAAGAAGAAGGGTTTGATTTTTTGGACAAGCTTTATGAACATTTAAAAAATGAGGAATATATACTTATTTTAACTTCTTTAAAGGATAATAGACTTTTGTTTGCGCATAATGGTTCTTTTGCCATAGAATGTGGAAAATTATTTAAGGAAAAATTAAAAGAGTTTGGTGGCAGAGGTGGTGGAAATGCTAAAAGAGCTCAAGCAAATTTTCAGGATACAGATTCTATGAGAAGTTTTACAGAATATTTAAAAGAAAATGCTTTAAACTAGTTAAGTATATAGACCTATAGTGGTATAAATATCAATATAATTTTGTGAAATAAGTACTTGATGATTAATAATATATAAATCTTAAAGGGCTATAGATAATATATTGAATTATCTATAGCTTAAATTTTATTTATTTTAAGGTTATCAATGATAATATATAAATTTGTAGAAATATAAACTTTTAAAAAGGTAATTTATTTTACAATGTAGAATAACTCTATATAGGGGAGGGTTTTATATGAAAAATGATAAAGAGTTAAATAATTTAATTAAAAGAATTGAATTTACAGAGAAAGCAATGGAAGAAACTCTCATAGTATTACAGACATTAAATAAGATATTTATTGACAAGGGCATATATGATATAGAAAAATTTCATGATCTTATGGAGAAAGTTTCAAATGATGATACAACTAATTTTACATATAGGGATACTATAAATAAACTTAAGGAAAACAGCGAAGAATAAGTAGCTATTTAAGTATATAGAGGGCAAATATGAAAAGTAAAGAGATCAGCACTGATAGCAGTGTATTTATATTTAATGAGTTAGAAACGTATAAAACTAATGTCTTTCTAATTGAGAGAAAGGCAAAGGTGTTTTTAATTGATACTTTTTGTGGCACAGATAGTATGAATTTGATAAAAGGAATATTAAGTAAAAAACTTAATAAAGAAATTATCATTGTAAATACACATTTTCATTGGGATCATGTATGGGGAAATTGTGCTTTTAAAAATAATTTAATAATTAGTCATAAATTGTGTAGAAAATTTTTAGATAAATATTGGAAAGAACAGTTGAAACAAAATAAAAAGTATATATTAGGTAATGTTGAAAAGGTGTTACCTAATTTTACTTTTAAAGAAGGCATTAAATTTGAAAATGAAGAAATAGAAATATTTTATAGTCCTGGACATACTTTGGATAGTATATCCATATTTGATCACCATAATGGAATATTATATGCAGGTGATAATTTAGAAAAACCAATTATATACGTAGAGAACAAAGATATTGAAATATATATAGAAACACTTGAGAAATATTTGAAGCTTAAACCTAAAAAAATTATGGCTGGTCATACTATATATTTGAATGAAGAGGATATTTTTAAAACAATAAAATATCTAGAAAACTTAAGAAACGGAAGCCATATACAGTTTGAAAGTGAATATATGACAAAGGTGCACAAGGAAAATTATAATTTAATCAATGAAAAAACTAATTATAAAAAATTTAACATATGAATTTTTTATAAAATAGACAAAATTTGATAAAATATAGAAATTAATAACTATTAGAAAGATAATAGGAAATTAATTAGTATAAAATTTACCATATTAACTCATAATAATTATATAAGTAATTTTGTAATTTTTATAATTTTATAAATTAAAAATGAATTCATTAATTGACAACATTATATAAAGGTGAGGTACAAAGAATATGATAAAAGATATATTTAAAGAATTTCCAGAAGTTAAAACAGATAAAATAATATTAAGAGAATTAAATTTTAATGATATTAAGGATATGTTTGAAATATTTTCAAATGAGGAAATATTAAAGTATTATTATATATCACCACATAAAAGCATTGAAGATACTGAAAGGTTATTTTTTACGTTTATTAATGATTATAGAGATTGTAAAGCTATAACATGGGGAATTGTTAATCCAAAAAACAATAAATTAATTGGTATTTGTGGATTTAATAATTTTGACTGTAAATTAAGCAGAGCACAAATTAATTATGAACTCAATAGAGCATATTTGAGACAAGGTTTTATATATGATGCTCTCAATGAAATTATTAAAATTGGATTTAAGAACAGTTCTATAAAGAGAATTGAAGCAATAGTTGATGATAAAAATAAAAACTCTAAAGAGATACTTGAAAATTTAGAATTTAAGTATGAGGGTTGCTTAAGAAAACGATTTTATTTCAATGGAAATTTTAAAGATGAAAATTATTTTGGCTTATTAAAGGATGAATGGTATTAGTTAAAATTAGAATATGAAAAAAGGGCATTTAAAATTTTAAATACCCTTTTTTATATTGTAAATTATCATAATAAATATTTGAAGTCATTATTACAAAATGTAATGAATTTAAACATAATAATTAGAAATTAATAAAAAAAGATTGAAATACATATGTTATTGTAATATAATATACAAAATGATATAAAAATAGATAAAACGATGTTTACATTATCTGTTATGTTTGTTTATATATGATTATATTTTGATAAGTAAGTCTTACTTAGTTAGAATTTGTACTTTTGATAAAGTTAGATAGGTTATCTAGTAATTATATAGACTATTACATTTTAAAAATTGGGTTATTATTGTTACTTAATTATTGAATGGATAAGAGATGTATTTTGAAAGGATAGATAATGATATGTGTGAAGACAAAGAAAAATTAAATTCAGAAAATTGTAAGAATTTATCTTTTATGCAGTGTGCTGATTGTCAGTCGCCTATAATATCTAATGTGTTATCTACAATAAGAAATAGTGTAGTAATTATTCATTCCCCACTAGGTTGCGCCTCTTCTTTTATTGATTTTAATATTAAATTCAAAATAGGATTAAAAAAACGTGGTTTACCAATAAAAAATGCTAAACTTGTCAGTAGTAATATTACGGAATCAGATGTAATTTTTGATGTTGATAAAAAATTAAAAAATGCAATAGATCGTTCAATAGAGAGCTTTAATCCTAAAGTTATTTTTATAACTTCTAGTTGTGGATCTGGAATAACAGCATTAGATATACAAAATGTCATTAATTCTATACAAGATGAATATTCGATTCCGTTAATAATTATTACTTGTGAACTCTATAATTCTGGATTCTGGAGTTCTGGAGCTAAATTAGGACAATCTAAAAATTTAAATAAACTTATAAAAAATAATAATATTTGTGAAAAATTTTATAATGTTATAAATTTTACTGGCAATGATGATATAAAGGAAATACTTGATAAAATACCGGTTAATTGGAATTGTATTACTTGTTATACTGAGTATGAGTGTTTGGAAAAAATGTCAGGGGCATCGGGTACACTGTTAATTTCTCCAGATCGTTTCAGCAAATATATTTCAGAGTGGCTGAAAGATGAATTCAATATACCTTGTATTAATAAAACTTTACCTTATGGAATAGAAGCTACGGATAATTTTTTTGATGAAATTGATATATGGTTTAAAGAAAAATTTTCAGTTCATAATATAATTTCTAATGATAAGAATAGATACATGGAAAAATTAAAAGAAATTAAAATTAAATTAAATTACATAAAGTGTTTGCCGATAATAATGGGATACGGATATGAAAAGAGTATATTAGTGATGTTGAAAGATTTAGATATTAACATTATGGATTATGATAGTAAGTATAAGATGATTTTTGATAATAGTGATATGCCTTTTTTAAAAAAAGAATTAAGTGGGAATTTATATGGATTACAAGGGGTAAAGATTTCTTTTAATCAAGCTTATATATTAATTAATTTTATTGGTCATATGAAACCTGATTTAGTGATTGTAAAGCATTATAGTTTACGAGCTTGGACTGCTAAAATGGGCATACCAACCTTATGGATTGAAGATGAATTTGAATTCTATGGATATAAAGGTATGCTACAATTTGCACAAAGATTGTTAGATTTAATTAGTAATAAAAACTTTATAAAAAATATAAATAAATATTCGAAATTACCATACAGAGAATGGTGGATGAGAGAAAATCTATTAAAAAAGGTGTAAAAATTATGGAGAATACTATATTTCAACCTAGAAATTTTTGTGAACTTGGTGCATTACATAGTGTATTGGCTATTAATAAAGCTGTTCCTATAGTTCACTCAGGGGCAGGGTGCTGTTTGAGGTTATATCAGGGAATGAGTTATTGTAATGGTTATCAGGGCTTTGGATACAGTGGTGGAAGTTTTATCCCAAATGATAATATCCATAGAGAAGATTTTATATACGGAGGAGAAAATAGGATAAAACAATTAATTGAAAGTACTGTAAAACTTGTAGATGCAGAATTATATGTAGTATTCACAGGGTGTAATGTACAGTTAGCTGGAGATGATGTAAAAGCTGTAGTTAGTGAATTTAAAGAAAAAGGAATACCTGTAGTATATGTGGATACTGCAGGATATAAAGGAAATGCCTATATTGGACATGAATTACTATTAAAATCCATTATAGAACAATTTGTTTCAAAAAAATTACCAATTAAAAAGGGAAAAATAAACCTTTGGGTGAATCCGCCCTATTTAGATCCTTTTTGGAGCGGTAATATAGACAATTTGAAAAATATGTTGGAGAAGATTGGACTTGAGGTAAATGCTTTATTTGGATTTTCTGCGAATGTAAATTCATGGAGTGAAATTCCAACTGCTGAATTTAATATATTGATATCTGGTTGGACAGGTATAAAGACTATGGAGTTTTTAAAAAAAAGATTTGGAACACCATATATTCATTATTCAATATTACCTATTGGAGCATATCAATCAAGTAAATTTTTAAGAGACATTGGAGAATTTTGTAATGTGGATATAAATATAGTAAATAAATATATAGAAAAAAAGGAGTCAATATTTTATTATTATATGAATAGACTAACTGAACTTTTAAATCGGTATGATAGTTCTTTTCCACAACGTTTTTTTCTTATAGGAGAATCTAGTTATGTATTAGGTGTTACTAGTTTTTTAATAAATGAATTGGGTATGATTCCAGGGTGCCAACATATAGTAGACAATCCCCCTAATATCTACAAGGAGGATATAAAAAATAAAATAGATTCATGTGTAATTTTTTCAGATGATTCACAAATAATTATAAAAAATATAAAAGAAAAAAGTGAAAATTTTATTCCATTGATAATAGGGAGTAGTTGGGATAAAGAAATTATATCTGAATTGAATGGATATTTTTTATCTTTAAGTACTCCGGTGTCTGATAAGGTTATACTCAATAAAAGTTATATAGGATATGAAGGAGGGTTGAATTTTATAGAAGATATTTTTTCTTGCATATTTAATAAGTTATAATTAGAATTGGAGATGGTATTATGAAGGAGTTTAATGAAAAAATATTAAGTAAGGGTGTACATCATATTGCCCTTAAAGTTAAAAATTTTGATAATACAATTAAGTTTTATACAGAAGGACTTGGTTTTAAAAAATATTTATGTTGGGAGCAAAATGGAAATAGAGTATCATTTTTGAGCGCAGGGGGGAATAGTTTTATACAAATATTTGAAGATGATTCTAAAGAAGATATATCCAATGCTACTTATACTCATATGGCTTTTTACACAAAAAATTGTGAAGAGGCTATAAAAGCAGCTAAAAATGCTGGGGCAAAAGTGAAAGGACCTATTGAAATAAAAATACCATCTAATCCTGATATTATAATGAGAACAGCTTATTGTAAAGGTCCTGATGGTGAATCTATCGAGTTTTTTGAAGAAAATACTATTGTGTAGTTACAAAAGAAGTAGAAGTTTAATAACAGGTATTTAATTATCATATAAAAAATAATTTGTTTTATTTGTCAAGAACAAATAAAAGCAGTTAATCCACTTAGATTAAACTCTAAGTGGATTTTTAGAATGAGAGAATTACTATTTTGAACAGTTAATGGAAATATTTATTGAAAATAAATAGTCATTTATATATAATATAAATATAAAATAGTCGACGTCGACTATTTTTAAGCTTTTATAAACATACATTTTTATAAATAATATATAGAGGCAGGAAGGGGTTTATACTATGGTAAAATCTATTAAGGATGTTATAACTTTAAATAATGGAGTTGAAATACCACAACATGGTTTTGGTGTATATTTAATCACAGATGAAGAAAAAGCATATAAAGCAATAAATAAAGCTTTAGAGGTTGGATATAGAGCTTTCGACACAGCACAATTTTATGAAAATGAGCCTTTACTAGGTAAAATATTAAACGAGTCTTCTTTGAGTAGAGATGAATTGTTTATAACTACCAAAGTAGCCAATTATAATCAAGGATATGACAGTACACTGAGTACTGTTGAACAATCATTAAAAGATTTACGTGTAGATCAGCTAGACCTTTTGTTAATTCATTGGCCGAGTAAAAAGCGTTTTTTTGAAACTTGGAGAGCTATGGAAAAATTGTATAATGAAAAATTAGTTAAAGCTATTGGGGTATCTAATTATGAAATTCACCATTTGGAAGAGCTTATATCAAATTCAGATATAAAACCAGTTATAGATCAGGTAGAGTCTCATCCCTATTTAATACAACAAGAACTTAAAGATTATGTAGATAAAAACAATATAGCTTTTCAAGCCTGGAGTCCTCTCGGAAGGGGTGCTGTTCTTAAAGATCCTATTATTAAAATAATAGCAGAACAGCATAATAAGTCAATTGCACAGGTAATTATTCGTTGGCATTTACAGAAAGGCAATATTGTAATTCCTAAATCAATTACACCTTCTCGTATTGAAGAAAATGCTGATGTATATGATTTTGCTTTAACTGAAGAAGAAATGAAAATTATAGATGCTTTAAATAGAGCTGAAAGAACTGGGGATGATCCAGATTCCATATATTTTCAGATGTAAAATATAAGATTGCAAATAAATAGTTTAATGAGGAAGTTCTATTTTATTAGAGAACTTCTTTATTTTTTGAGTAACAAAATTCAATCTATATATGTATAATAATTTTGTACACAATATAAATGGAGGATTCAAAATGTATTACAATAGCAGAAGATGTTATTATAGTGAACCTGTAAATTATTATCCTGGAATGTATATAGATTATTATCCTTACTATAGAAATGATTCCGTTGTAAATGATGAACCTATTGCTATAGAACCGAATGTTGGTAACACAAATGAGGATTCAGTTATGGGATTAAGTGCTAGAAATAGATTTCCAGGTGTAGTTACAGACATAAAAATGGGAAATGTAGTAGGAGAAGTTTTGGTAGACTTAGGATGTAATCATTTAGCATCAGCTATAATTACAACTACTTCCATAAGAAACCTCGGAATCAGAGTTGGATCAAGAGTTAATGTTGTCATTAAGGCAACTTCTGTAATGATTAGAAAAGCCGCAGAGAGTGATTCTGATTTTAGTGCAAGAAATCAGTGGCCTGGTACTGTTACTCAGGTAAATAAAGGAGATGTAGTAGGTGAAGTGATTGTTGATATTGGATGTAGGCATATAGTGTCAGCAATAATTACAACTACATCAATAAACAATCTTGGAATTAAAGTAGGGTCAAAGGTTAGTGCTGTTATTAAGGCAACAGAAGTAATGATAATGGCAAGGAGCTGATTTTATATACGGGCTGTATCATAATGTATATATTTATACATTATGATACAGCTTTTTATATTTTTATACTAAAAATATCTATTAATTTTTAATAATTTATTAAAAATTAATTATTAATAGGCAAATTAGTAATTAAAGCACTATAAAAATATTAATTTATTAATAAAATGTTGAAATTGCAATATAATTATATTATAATATACATAAATTAATATAAAATGATATAAAATAATATAATATTACAATAATATATAATATTTCAATTAAATAATGTTATGTTTTGTATTTATATAATGTAAAATATATGGTTTTATATTAATATGAAAGATTTAATGTTAAAAAATATGAATGATCAAGGGGGATTTTTATGAAAAATTTAAAATCTAAAATTGTAATTATGTCATTACTAATTATAGTTATGATTACAACAGTTATTAGTGCAGGGTGTGGAAAGGAAAAGAGCAGTTCAAGTAATCAGAATACAGTAACACCGTCAACAAGGACTGTAGTTGATGGTAATGGAAATAATGTAACAATACCATATAAAGTTGATAGAATAGCAGCAGGTGGAGCTTTAAATCAGGTAGTTTTATTAGTAGGTGGAGCAGATAAACTGGTAGCAACAGCAGAAGGCGTGCAAAAGGGCTTTTTCCCTAAAGTGTATCCTAGGATAAAAGAAATTCCTGCTGCATATACAGGTTCAGGAGGCGGGACATTAAATGTAGAAACTATACTTCAAACAAATCCTCAAGTAGTTTTTGGTGGTACAACGGGTTTGGCAGACCAGGAAAAGTTAAAAGAGTCTAAAATAGCATTTCTAGGATTAAAGCTAGAAACTCCTGAAGATATAAAAAATACTGTCAGTATGGTGGGAAAAGTTCTTGGAAAAGAAAGTGAAGAAAGAGCTAAAAAATTTAATGAATACTATGATAACAATTTGAAATACGTTAGAGATAAAACAAAATCAGCTGCAAAAGTTAAAGTTTTTGAAGCTACTGGTTCACCTAAAGGGGCAATTACTACAATAGCAGCCAATGATATAAATAGTTCATACATAGAAGCAGCTGGAGGTGTAAATATAGCAGCAGAAAAATTTCCTAGTGCTCCAGCTAATTCGGCAAATATAAGTGTCGATTTTGAATTTTTATATAAAAATCAGCCAGATGTAATTACGGTCAGAAGTAGAGATATGTACGATTATATTATGAATCCTAGTACTCCAAATCAATGGCAGTCACTAGAAGCTGTAAAGAATAAAAAAGTCTATCTTGAAGCTAAAGGAGTGTATCTATGGTCTGTAAGAAGTGCTGAAGGTGCATTACAACCTTTATGGCTTGCAAAAAATCTTCATCCAGATTTATTTGAAAGTCTAGATATTAAGGCAAAGACAAAAGAGTATTATAAAACTTTTTATGATTATGATTTATCAGATTCTGATTTAGATGGAATATTAAACCCTAAAAGTTAAATAAATATTGGAAATGGTATTCCACAATCTACTAAAATATATTGTGGAATACCATTTTTTATTTTTACATTAATAAAAATAATTATTAGAGATTTATATATTAGGTTTATTAAAAAATATATTTGATGAATTATTGGAGTTTTCATTATATGAAAATATATTTTGATTGAATATATGAACGATTGTTAATAATTAAATTTTTAAAATAATTTGAAATAATCTAATAAATTTGTTATATTAATAATATAAACTGTGTAAAATAGTATAAAAAAACTTATCTCATAAGTTTAAATCTCTATCGAAACAAATTATATGTTATTTTTAAAAACAGCATATAATATAAATTAGTTAAGTATAATAGTAATCAAATCTCTATTCAATTCTATGGGTTATAGAAATTAAAAAATGGAATAGGTATTTTGACTTTGATATAGAAAGAAAATTCAGAAAATTGAATGTTCTCAATTCACACATTTTCTAGTAATGTCATAAACTATCAATACAGTGTTCTTTATTGTAAATGAAAACGACTAAACCGGTTTTTACAGATAATTATCTTAAAAATATAATTTATTTAAAATGAAAAATGAAAGGGGATCTTAATTAAAAGGAGGATGATTTATGAAAAATAATTATGAACTAGAAAACAGAAATTGGCATAGTATATCTTCGGAAGAGGTAGTAAATCGTTTAGAAACAAGCATTTCTGAAGGAATAACAGAAAAAGAGGCTGAAAATAGACTTGAACGATTTGGTAGAAATTCGCTTCCAGAAGGAAAAAAAGAAAATTCTTTAATTAAATTTCTAAAGCAATTTAATGATGTGCTTATTTTTGTACTTTTAGGCTCTGCATTAATAACTGCATTTTTAAAACATTTTATTGATACTGGAGTAATAATTGCAGTTGTGGTTATAAACGCAATTATAGGTTTTTTCCAAGAAAATAAGGCAGAAAAAGCACTTGAAGGAATAAAAAATATGCTTTCTCTTAAGGCACATGTGGTAAGAGGTGGCAGGAGAATAGAGATGGATTCATCAGATTTAGTCATTGGTGATATTGTCATACTGAATCCTGGAGATAAAATACCAGCTGATATGAGACTTGTTAAAGCTATAAATCTGAAAGTAGAAGAATCTGCGTTGACAGGTGAATCAACTTCTATAGAAAAAAATGTGGATATTATTGATGAAAATTCAGCACTTGGAGATAGAATTAATATGGTGTTTTCTGGTACTTCTGTTAGTGCTGGTACAGGTATTGGTGTGGTAACAGCCACTGGTAAGGATACTGAAATTGGTAAAATTAATAAGATGATGGCTGAGGTAAAAAAAATAACAACACCACTTATTAAGCAGACATCAAAATTTGGAGAAACTGTATCAATTTCCGTTGTAGTCATATCTATATTAATATTTATTTTTGGTTTTATTTTTAGAAATTATGGATCAAAAGAGCTATTACTTTCAGTTATAGGTCTTGCAGTTGCAGCGATACCAGAGGGACTACCAGCAATCTTGTCTATTATTCTAGCTATTGGAGTAGAAAATATGGCAAAGAGAAAAGCTATAATACGTAATTTACCTTCTGTTGAGACATTGGGATCTGTTTCAGTAATATGTTCTGATAAAACCGGTACACTTACAAAAAATGAAATGACAGTAAAGTCAGTAGTTACCAGTGATTCTCATTATAATATTGAGGGAAATGGTTATTCACCACGGGGAAGAATAATCAACAATGAAAAAGAAGTGGATATTAAAAGTGAAAAAACATTAAAAAATACTCTGTTGTGCTTTAAAACTTGTAATGATGCACATTTAGGAAAGGATACTAATGATGAATGGTCTATTAAGGGAGATCCTACAGAGGGAGCTTTACTGACTTTAGCTAAAAAATCAAATATAAAGTTGGATAATCTTGACAGAGAAGCCACTATACCTTTTGATTCAGAATATAAATATATGGCTACATTAGTTAAATATAATGGAGAAAATATAGTTTATATAAAAGGAGCTCCAGATAGGTTATTTGACATTGCTGAAAAAGAAGAAAATAAGGATGGACAAAGAGATTTTAACAGAGCTTATTGGGAAAAGCAAATGAAAGATTTTGCAAGTTCAGGTAAAAGAGTTATAGGTGCTGCATATAAAAAAGTGCCTAAAGATGTAATATCCATAGATCATTCCGATTTAAATGGGGAAATAGTATTTTTAGGATTGGCAGGAATAATTGATCCACCTAGGGAAGAAGCCATTGAAGCTATTAAGGAATGTACAGAAGCTGGCATAACAGTAAAAATGATTACCGGAGATCATATTGAGACTGCTAAAGCCATTGGTAAGCAAATGGGAATTACAAATGCAGAAATGGCTTTAGAGGGAAAAGAAATTGAAGCTATGGATGATGATGAACTAAAAGAAGTAGCTGTCAAATATAATATATTTGCAAGGACAAGTCCAAATCATAAATTAAGATTAGTAGAAGCACTGCAGCGAAAAGGTTTAATTTGTGCTATGACTGGTGATGGTGTCAATGATGCACCAGCTCTTAAAAGAGCAGATGTAGGAATTGCAATGGGGATAAAGGGAACAGAAGTTACAAAAGATGCTTCTGAAATGGTTCTTGTGGATGATAACTTTAGGACTATTGTTAATGCTGTAGAAGAGGGAAGAAGAGTATATGATAATCTTAAAAAAACTATTTTATTTATACTTCCTACTAATGGTGCAGAAGGATTTTTAATAATGGCAAGTATTCTTTTTGGAACACTTATACCACTTACACCAGTTCAAATACTTTGGGTAAATATGGTTACTTCTGTAACAGTATCTATGGCATTAGCTTTTGAGAAGATGGAAAAAGGAGCTATGAAAAGACCGCCAAGGAACTCTAAGGAACCTCTTCTTAATGGGTATTTTATATGGAGAATAATATTCGTATCAGTACTGATTGGTGGGGGAACACTGTTTATGAATGTCAATCTCATAAACAGAGGATATGATTTAAATGAAGTTAGAACTATAACTCTTCATACAATTGTTATTACCCAAATGTTCCATTTATATAATAGCAGAACTATAAGAAACTTTGCTTTTAATAGAGACTTTTTTACAAACAAAGCGGTATTTATAGTATCAGGACTACTTGTATTATTACAGCTTTCAATAACATATATACCATTTATGAATGAAATTTTTGGGACAATTTATATGAAACCTTCTCATTGGGCTTTTCCTATATTGATGGGAATAGGAGTATTTATTATTATTGAAATAGAAAAATTTATTATGAGAAGAGTTGATAAAATAAAAGAAAATAAATAATATAAGGGGGCTGCTAAGAAAATTTAAATATTAGCAGCTTCTTAATTATACATATTTTTATAAGTAACTAATGTAATGTTACTTGATTATCTTTTGTATTTTTATATAATTAAAATAAAGATTTAACACAACTAATATATTGATAAAAAGTGAGTTTAATTATGGAACATAAACGTAATAGATTTTTACATGGAATTATTATAATTATTGTAATTATTTTAGGATTATATTCACAAAAAATTGATGGCAATATACCATATTTTATAAAAGATTACTTAGGTGATTCTCTTTGGTCATTAATGATTTTCATTGGATTTACTTTTATTTTTAATAGAATGAAAACTATAAAAATAACAATTATGGCTTTAATATTTTCTTTTATAATTGAAATAAGCCAACTTTATCATGCTGATTGGATAGATGGTATAAGAATTACAGTTTTAGGTAGACTAGTGCTTGGTTCCACATTTTCATGGAGTGATTTGATAGCCTATATTATAGGAATAATATTTGGACTTATTATTGATGAGATGATAATATTAAAAAGAATCGATAAAGGGTGATTTTATGAATAGATATTTTATTAAAGTTTATGGAAGAGTTCAGGGCGTGGGTTTTAGATTTAACACTGAATATTTAGCGGATCACTTTAGTTTAACGGGATGGGTAAAAAATTGTGACGATGGAACTGTAGAGATAGAAGCACAAGGGCAAGAAGATGATATAGAAGCATTTAAAATAAAAATTCAACAGGGAAATAGGTTCATAAAGGTAAAGGATGTCTATTTAAAAAAGATAGATGTTTTATATGGAGAAAAATCCTTTAGAATCATTTATTAAAAATTGCGGTATTAGTTTGTAGATATAAGTAAATTTTTAAATGTAGATAATAAGATATAAATTTACTTAGTGGAGGATTTTTATAATGTTAACAATAATAGCGGCAGTAGCAAAAAATAATGTTATAGGTAAAGATAATAAATTATTATGGAATTTGCCAGAGGACTTAAAAAGATTTAAGGAAATTACTAAAGGTCATACAATAATAATGGGAAGAAAGACCTTTGAGTCCCTGCCTAAAATTTTGCCTGATAGGCATCATATTGTAATTACAAGAAATAAAACATTTAAGGTGGAAGATGATAGGGTAACTGTAATTAATTCTATAGAAAAACTTATGAATTTGATAAAAAAAGATGAAGAATATTTTGTCATAGGTGGTGCTGATATATATAATCAGCTTTTACCTTATGCAGAAAAGATGTATATAACTGTTTTAGATTATGAATTTGATGGAGATGCTTTTTTCCCAGTTATAGATAGTAAATTATGGAGAGTTGTAGATAGTGATAAGCAAATCAAAAGCAGCAAAAGTTCTTTATTTTATAGATTTATTACATTTAAAAGAATTAGTGATAATAAGAAATGAACTGATTATGTGCTATATTGACATTTATAAAAAGCTGTGGTATATTTTCACTAATATATTTTCCTATGATTAGAGTCTGTAATATTTAATTTCCTAAAGTGACTTTATTATATAGGAACTTTGAGAATGATTGATTTAGACAATTTTACTAAATGGAAATCTTAATATTTAAGCAAATGCTAACTGGAAAACCAGAGGCTTTGTGTGGAGTAACATAATTCCGCTCAAAGTCTTTTTTTTGTTCTTAAAATTTAATAAGATTATATTTTAAAATATAGAAAGGAAGAAATAAGTATGAGTATTAATTTAAAAGATACTGCAGCACCTCTTAGAGAAAAGAGATTAGGTTCCGTTTCAGGATATAGCGGTGATGCTGAAGAATTATATAAAAAATCTCATGATGGTAGTTTGAAGGATATAGATAGATCTTTTTCACAATGTACTTCCTGTAGTGCAAATCAAGTAAAAAATCAGCTTGTATATATACAAGATGCTGCGGTGGTAGAACATGGCCCAGCAGGTTGCAGCGGAGATATACCAAATAGAAATATGGTGGGAAGATCAGGAAGAAAGAAAAGAAAGCTTCCCATTAGAAATCTACACTATATAAACACAAATTTAACTGAAAAAGATACAATATATGGTGGTGCCAAAAAATTAGAGCTATCAATAAAAGAGGCCAAGAGGAGATTTAATCCTAAAGCAATTTTTGTAACTACTACTTGTGCATCGGGAATAATTGGAGATGATGTGGAAGCTGTGTGCAATAAAGTAGAAAAAGAAATAGGTATACCAGTTATTACCATAATTTGTGAAGGCTTTAGATCTAAGATTTGGGCATTGGGATTTGATGCTGCTTATCATGGAATACTTAGAAAAATAGTAAAACCAGCTGTAAATAAAAGAAATGATCTAATTAATATAATTAACTTTCAGGGGAAAGATATTTTTACAGAACTTTTTGGAAGATTAGGACTTAAGGTTAATTACCTTGTTCCTTACACTACTATTGAACAACTATCACATATTTCTGAAGCTGCTGCTACCGTACAAATATGTGCTACTTTGGGCACTTATTTTGCAGCAGGGCTTGAAGAGCATTTTGGAGTACCAGAAGTAAAATCACCACCACCTTATGGAATAGCTGGTACAGATGCTTGGTTTAGAGAACTTGGGAGGATAGTCCATAAGGAGGACGAAGTTGAAAAGTTAATAGCTGAAGAGAAGGACAGAATAGCTCCTAAGCTTGCAGAATTGAAAGAAAAATTAAGGGGGAAAAAGGTATATATAGGTGCCGGAGCTGCCCATGGACATGGAATGATGTCTATAGTTAAAGAATTAGGCATGGACCTTGTAGGAGGTTGTGCTTGGCATCATGATGCTAAATTTGATAATAGTGATGAAAGATCGGACAGTTTAAAACATGTTGTGGATAATTATGGAAATTTTAAGTTGTCGATTTGTAATAAGCAATCTTTTGAACTAGTTAATAAATTGTATAATTTAAAGCCGGATTTATTTATAACAAGGCATGCTAGTACCATATGGGCAAGTAAATTAGGTATTCCTTCTTTAGAAATTGGAGATGAACATTTTGCTATAGGTTATCAGGGATTATTAAATTATGGAGAGATTATCTTAGATACTATAAGTAACTCCATGTTTGTAGAAAATATTGCAAAACACAGTAAACTTCCCTATACAGATTGGTGGTTAAAGCAAAATGCCTTTAAATTTTTGGGAGGTGAAGTTTAATGAGTGAAATAATACTTCAAGAACCGAGACATTTTTGTGCACTAGGTGCTCAACAGACAGTTATTGCTATAGAAAGAGCTATTCCAATTGTACATGCAGGTCCAGGCTGTAGTGCAAAACTTACTACGGCCATGGCTTCTTCTGGAGGAAATCAAGGCTCAGGGTATGCAGGTGGAGATGCTATACCTTGCAGCAATTTAATTGAAAAAGATGTGGTATTTGGTGGCGAAAAAAAATTAAGAAAGCTTATTGAAGGAACCTTAAAAGTTATGGATGGAGATTTCTTTGTAGTACTTACTGGATGTATTTCAGATATAGTGGGAGACGATGTGGGCAGCATAGTAAAAGAGTTTGCTGAAAGAGGAGTACCTATAGTATATGCAGAAACAGGAGGATTTAAAGGAGATGCCTATAAAGGGCATGAATTGGTTTTAGAGGCCGTAATAAATCAATATTTGAAACCTTCTGAGGAGAAGATTAAGGGACTTATAAATGTATTTGCATCAGTACCAACTCACGATCCATTTTGGGAAGGTGATCTGAATGAAATTAAAGAATTACTGAAAAGTATTGGACTTCAAGCAAATATACTATTTGGTCATAATAGCGGAGGTATAAATGCTATAAACAACATACCTAAGGCAGAATTTAATCTCGTAGTTTCACCTTGGATAGGTTTAAAGTCAGCCAAACTTTTAGAGAAAAAGTTTGGAACTAAATATTTACATTATCCAGTACTTCCTGTAGGAGGAGTAGAAACTAGTAAGTTTTTAAGAACAGTAGCTGATTTTGCTAGAGTTGATAAAGAATTAGTAGATAAGATTATTGAGGAAAAAGAAGAGGAATTTTATCATTATTTGGTTCGTTCTGGTGAACTTCTTGTAGCATCAAGGTATGAAGTGCCAAAAAAGTTTTTCATAATAGACGACTCTTCTTATACTCTTGGATTTACTAAATTTTTGGTTAATGATTTAGGACTTTTACCAGGGCATCAATTTATTACGGAAGATGTACCAGATCAGTTTAAAGATAATATTATAGAATATTTCAAAGACTTTGATAGGGGAATAACTTCTGATGTAACTTTTTCACAGGATGGTGGAGTTATAAATGAAAAATTGAGTAAATATGAAATTAATACTTATCCCTTAATACTGGGAAGCTCCTGGGATGTAGACATAGCTAATGAAATAAATGGATTACATTTAAGTGTAGGACTTCCTATAACAGACAGGCTTATATTAAATCATACCTATGTAGGGTATAGAGGTGGACTGAATTTAATTGAAGATATCTATACTAAGCTTTTATCTTTACAGATTTAAAAAATTTATGTTAAAAACATAAGAATGAGTAAATAAGTGAAGATGCTGATATATAAAATGTTTATCCAATTGTTATATGGGATTTGTCCTTATTGAGATGGACTTTAATCATTTATAATTATATTACTTATATAATTTGTTAAAAAGCACTATGAAATCAATGAATTACTATTGATTTCATAGTGTTTATGTTTATATGTTAATTTGGATCTAAAAATAATTTATTAACTTTCAATTATTTTAGAGTATTTAGAAGATTAAATCATAGTTATTGATTTTTACATGTATTTCAATCTAAGTACAATTCATATAAGGCCTGTGTTCCAAGATCTTCTTTACCTTGCTCTATAAGCTTGTCATAAAGCTTTTTTGAAAGGCTTAAGGCAGGAGTGCCCAGTCCCATGGCAGCAGCTTCTTCTAATGCTATTTTCATATCTTTTACAAAGTGTTTAATATAAAAACCAGGTGCATAATCACCTTTAAGTATACGTGGTGCATAGGCATTTAATTGCCAGCTGGCAGCGCCACCGGTACCGATGGATTTTAAAACAGTTTCTGAATCAAGACTGGATTTTTTTGCATATACTAAGGCTTCACACACTCCCATTATATTGGAAGCTATAGCTATTTGATTACACATTTTGGTGTGCTGACCAGCACCAGCGCTACCCTGAAGAACTATATTTTTACCCATTAATTGAAATATTGGTTTTAAATTTTCAAAGGCTTCCCTGTCTCCGCCTATCATTATGGATAAAGTACCTTCAGCTGCACCTACATCTCCACCTGATACTGGGGCATCTAAAGCAAAAATTTCTTTTTCCTTTGCGGCATTATATATTTTCTTTGCAAGAGATGGTTTGGAAGTGGTCATGTCCACAACATAGCTGCCTTTTTTTATATTATTAATAATTCCATTTTCTCCTAGATATACTTCTTCCACATCTTTTGGGTAACCTACTATAGTTATAACTATGTCTGAATCTTTAGACAGTTCAGCCACAGAATCTTTCCAAATTGCACCTTTATTAATTAAAGCTGATGCTTTAATTTTAGTTCTGTTATAAACTGACAGCTTATAGCCACCATCTAATATATGAGAAGCCATAGCAGATCCCATTACTCCAGTTCCAATAAAGCCTATATTTATATTTGACTTTGACATATTAAAAATTCTCCCCTCTTATTTAAATATCATCAATTTAATTATAGGCATTGTTTGTTATTTATACAATGGGAGTATGAGATGTATATTAAAGAAAATACATGAGAAAAGTATGGTTAACAATCTTAGTAATATTTACAATAACTATTTGTTTTATCTGGTTGCTTATAAACATATAATAGAAGCTAAATAGCTGAAAAGTTAAAATAATAATACAAATAATAATAATTTTGAAAATATTACAGATAATATAAGTAGAGAAAAAGAGTTTAATAGAGTTTAATGTAGATGATGAATTTCAAAAACTAATTAATTGGAGGAATATTTATATGGAAATTAGAAAGGCCAATATGGGAAATTTGGATATATTACTGGAAATAATTAAACTTGCAGTAGCAGATATGCATGAACAAGGAGTATATCAATGGGATCATACTTATCCTAGTAAGGACATAATAAGTGATGATATAAGAGAAGAAAATCTTTATATGTATGTAGATGAAAATATTATTAAAGGATTTATTGTATTAAATGAATATCAAGATAAGGAGTATGAGAAAGTACAGTGGAAATGTACACAGGGAAAGCAGTTAATCGTTCATAGATTGTGTGTCGGTCCTAAATATAAAGGTAAGGGCATAGCTACAAGGCTTATAGAATATGCAGATATATACGGGAGGGATAATAATTATTCATCTATACGTTTGGACACATTTATAGATAACAAACGTGCTCGCAGATTGTATGAAAAAGAAGGTTATAATATGGTAGGTGAATTAAACTTCAGGCTGGGTACATTTTGCTGCTTTGAAAAGCCAATTGAGAGAGTTACAACTTATATATAGTGTTATGTAAATATCTATTATAATCAAATAAAATATAATATAATAATTATAAAGATTATAAAGGAGATTTTTATATGAAGTATGAAGGAATTGTATATAGACCACCCAGTGAGGCCTATAGTTTAATTATTCAAGTAACTATAGGATGTGCACATAATACCTGTATTTTCTGCAATATGTACAAAGATAAAAAATTTAGAATAAGAACATTAAAAGAAATAGATGAAGATTTATTAGATGCCAGAAATCAATATGGTCATGTAAAACGTATATTTTTAGCAGATGGAGATTCACTGGTATTGTCTATGGATAGTCTTAAACATATACTGTTGAAAATAAAAGAATTATTTCCTGAATGTGAAAGGGTTGCAGCTTATGCCACCCCAAAGGATATATTACGAAAAACTAAAGAAGAACTTAAAGAATTAAAAAGTTTGGGCTTAGGTATATTGTACATGGGGATAGAAAGTGGAAGTGATACAATATTAAGAGAAATAAATAAAGGAGTTATTTCTTCTGAAATAGTAAAAGCAGGACAAAAGGTTAAAGATAGTAGCATAAAGCTGTCTGTCACTTTTATTTCGGGAATAGGCGGAAAAGATAAGTGGAAAGAAAATGCTCTAGAGTCTGCAAGAATAATAAATCTAATAAATCCAAACTATGTTGGACTTCTAACTCTTATGGTGGAACCAAATACAAAAATGAATGAACAGGTTAAAAATGGTAAGTTTAAACTCTTAAATCCAGAAGAGGTAATATTGGAAACAAGAGAATTGGTTAAAAATATAAAGGTAGACAATTGTATTTTTAGAAGTAATCATGCTTCAAATTATTTCTCTCTAGGGGGAACATTTCCTCAGGACAAAGAAAAATTAATCGCTATCATTGATGATTTATTAAGAGGAAAATATGGGTACAAGCCTGAAAATCTTAGAAGATTATAGTATAATCTATATGATATAAATTATAAGGAGAGATTATATGACAAAAATTAAAGTTTGTAAACACACAGTAGACTATAATAAGCTGATAAAGGAATTAAAAAATAATAATATGGATTTTGAAATTAGGGGTTGTGTCCATAAATGCTCAAAATGTAAAGAAAAAGTTTTGGTAAAAAGAGATGATGAATATATATCAGCAAAGACTGTGGAAAAGTTGATATTAAAATTAAAGGATAAAAATTAGTTTGGATAAGACAAAAAAGACCTCTTGCAATAAAATAGTTTTTATTTAAAAGGTATATTAAATAAAGAATATATATAGATAAAAGATGATTTCCGTATTGAATGGAAGTCGTCTTTTTTAGTTCTATTGAAATATCTATGGTTATTATAATAATCTAAGTAATTATTAATTTTGGATTTTAGGTTTTCGCATGTAGAGGAATACTTAATTTTATATATGCTATAGAAATAAATGATATTTTTATAGCATATATATTATTTAATAATAAATTATATGGGAGCTCAATATAAGTGGATATGCATAAATTAATACTTATATATATTATAAAATGGAGGAATATATGTTATATGTATATGATTTTGTAAAGATATTAACTGCCTGTATTTTAGGGGGACTCATAGGATATCAAAGGCAAAAAAAAGGCATGTCTATGGGTATGAGGACACACATTATTGTATGTGTTAGTGCTACTTTAGTACAAATAATATCCGTAGATTATAATATTTTAAATAAAAATAATTCAGATGTAATGAGATTAGGGGCACAGGTTATATCTGGCATTGGTTTTTTGGGAATGGCAAGTATTATAAAAGAAGGTGGAAATATTGTAGGATTAACTACAGCTGCAAGTGTGTGGTTTATTGCTTGTGTTGGTCTGGCGGTTGGAAGTAGTATCTATATTCCAGCTGTAATTTCTACATTAATTGTGTATTTTATCCTCAGAGATATATTTAAGATAGATAAAAGAATAAAAAAGATTAAGGAAAATGAAAACACTTATGAACTTCATATAGTATTGGATGGAAGTATAGATGGCAATAATAAAATAAAGACAATTTTTAGTATAATGATGAAAGAAAAATTTAAGATTTGTGAGATGGATGTAAATAAAGATGATGACAGTAATATAAAACTCTACATAAATGTAGTTTTATCTGTAGACAGAGATCCTAGCAGTATATTTATAGATTTACTTAAATATGAATACATTAAAAAAGTAAATATGTTATAATTTGAAAGAATTGTATTCTACTTTTTTATTTTTGTAGGAATATGATAGATTTAGCTTGAATATTTGAAAGAATGTGCTATAATTGTTTCATAGTACGCTTGCAAAAAAATAGATTTGTAGAAATATGGTTCATCAGATATTAATATTTAATATTACAGGTGGACCAAAATGTTTGATTTTAATGTAAAGGATTAAAATTAAATGTTTTATATCATAAATTATAGGTTGGAGGAATACAATGAATAAAAATTTAAAAAATATGATAATTGTTTTTATAGGTTTCTTTTTTTTATCTTTATTTTCTAATACTTTATCACCTTTTATAACTACAATAAAAAGTACCTATGGAGTATCAAACGATCTTATTGCAATATTGCCGCCAGTAGTTTACTGTTCTTCTTTTATAATGAGTATAGTTAGTGCAAGATTACAAAATATGATGACCCTTAAGAGAGGATTGCATGTGGGATTTTTATTTGCAGCTATTGCTAGTATTGTAATTTTGGTTTCAAAATCATTTTATGTACTTTTAGTTGGATATTTTATATCAGGACTAGCAGTTGGTATGGGGACAGTATTTTTAACTACCACACTTTCATTACTTCCTAAAGAATATCAAAAATTTAGTTTAGGTCAAGCTTGTTTTGGATTAGGTGGAATTTTAATTTTACCTATAGATAGATTTATTTTAAAAAATAATATAGCTTTTAATTATACCTATATTATACATATAATCTGCGTGATTGCATTTATTATAATATCTTCAAAAGTTGAAGTTAATGCTCCCTGTGAAAAAGAAGATAGATGTGTTAATACTTTTTCTATATTGAGAAATCCACTGGTTTTACTATTGTCTCTTGCGATTTTCTTTTATGTAGGAGCAGAAATATCAACAACTAACTGGACAGGAACTTTTCTTGAAAGCTATTATGGTCTTACCAAGGCTGAAGTTCCAGGAATTTTATCTAGTTTTTGGATTCTATTTACTGTGGGAAGAGCTATGGGAGATAAAATCTTAGAAAAGGTTGGAACTTTGAGATTTCTTTCAATTTCACCTTTAGTATCAATTTTAGGAATATTTATAATTTTATCAGGTAACACTAAAATTCAATCATTAATAGGTATTGCTGTTATTGGGTTATCCATGTCTTTAGTGTATCCAGCAATTCAAGGATATGTTATACAGCATGTGGATAGTGAATATGTACCTGCAGCTTCTGCAATTGTAACAATTTTTAATAATCTTGGAGCTACATTTTTAACATATATTATAGGCTTTGCTGGAGGAATAAAAGTTAGTTATGTATTTATAATTCAGATATTCTTCTATGCATATATATTTATAGTAGCTTTACATTATTTGATTTCAAAAACTGGTAAGCGACAATTAAGTTAATAAAAGTTTTAAAAAAGGATTTAATATTAAAAATAAAACTAATTTTTAATATTAAATCCTTTTTTTTATATTTTAATTGTATTTTTTATAATCTTCATCTATTTCTATATTGAAGGCTTCTGATATACCTAAAGTTTGTGCTTGAATAATAAGAGATACTGCATCTGTTGGTTCTTTTCTCCATCTTAAGCCGTTGAGATTAAAAGAATGTTGTTCTTCCTGTGCACCATCAAATAACCTTATTCGTATTGGGTCTCCTTCATAAGTTTCAAGAAGAGGTGTAACGGGATCACCGTGTACATAGGAGCTAAAAACATAAGCGGGATCGCCTTTGCGAAATTGAAAAGGCTCATTTTTATAATTTATACCCATAACTCCTGGATCCTCCTGAGATCCTGGAAAAGGTGGCGGATTTAAAGGCTTACCATCTTTATCAAAAAGAAGTGCAAAGTCATGAACTACAAGGACAAACTCTCTAAAGTCAGGTTCACCGGGTCTTTTTATTATTGCCTGAGTTCCACTTTTTATTTCTTTACCAGTTTTAGGATCGTGAAAAGTGGCGTTAGAGGGTTCAATAATCAATGCACCAAATAATCCATGCTGTTGATGAGTACTAGGAAATAAGTGATCATGGAAAAATACTGTTCTCAGTTCTGTATTGGCATAAAATCGTTCAATAAGAGTATCACCAAAATTAGCAGATGAATCATTATCCCATCCATTAGCACCACCGTCAGAAACAATGCCGTCAAATTTAACTAAGTGTATATGCCAGCCAACTTCTGTGGTTTTGGTTAATAATTGAAAGGCATTTCCACCTATTGCTTCAGGAAGTTTATTTGTAAGCCTAATTTCTATGCAATCTCCTACATTTACTCTTATAACAAAAGGTTCGGGTGATTTTTTGCCATTTCTAACTACATCTTCATCCTCTTTTAGAACAAATATTCTTCCTTCAGGGTCATGCCATCCTGCATTGTTATATTTTATAGGAACTTGAATAGCTACTATTTCAAAAACTTTAGTAACTGCATCTGCTGGACAGGTGCCAGAATATAAAGCTCCTGAAATTGCATTTGGAACAAAATTTGCTTTTTCTAAAGGTGTTGGACCTCTGCCATTGACTATTCCTAGTGGTGGTTTAAAAGGCTTTTTACCAACCTCTCCAGCTATAAATCGTGGAAATCCAGGATGGTCATCATCTTGGGATGATGGAGGTGTTCTATCCGGCAGTGGAATCAGAGCAGGTACACAACTGCCGTCTGGAAGCTGACTTTTACCATCTTCCAGACGGTCAAGTATTCTCCACAGTCCCCACATTCCCTCAGCAAAATGAGGATAAAGATGACAATGCCATATAACATCACCTATACATCCAGTTAAGCTTCCAGCTCCAAATAAAGGTTCAATAGTAAAGCTTTCTTGAGGACTAAAGGATATGGAGTCAATTATAGTGGATTTAGGATCATTAGTGTCCAATTTCCATTGATGATTATGAAGATGAAATACGTGGGTTTCCTTTATCCCTGCATGAATTAATCTAAATTTAGCAGGATCACCTTTATAGGCACGTAATACTGGAGTAGAGGGATCACCAAAAGTCCATGAACTCAAGGCTACTTCCTCGCCAACACCTCCTGTACCATCAGGATGACGATTCCTCATAGGATCTGCTCTATAATTTATTGGCATTGTTGCTTCAGGCATTCCAGTTTCATGATTTATAGGCTGATTGCCATTAATATCTTTTATTTCCGGTTCATCATGAAATATTGTAACATACTCTCTGAAGTCAGGAAGTGCTGGATGGTGTATATCTGCATATAAGCCGCTTTTTATATAATTACCTGTTACAGGATCGGTCCAGGTTGCACCTACAGGTTCAACTATTAGTGCACCAAAGAGTCCATGAATATTTGTAGATTTTTCTGAACTTCTGGTATCAGCCATATCATTAAATAAGAATATACCTTCTTTGTCAGCAACCCATCTATATCTTATTTTGTTTCTTGTTGTAGTATCGGGATTAAAACCTATGGCGGCGCCATCTGAACGTAAAACATTATAATCTATATCTTGAATGTGAATAGACACAGGTCTGTTCAATTTGTTTTCAAAATCTATAATTAAAATATCACCTAAATTTGCTCTTATTACTAAAGGACTAACAATATCTACAGGTTTAAATGGATTTTTTTTAACTGCTTCTATTAGAGTGTTTTCATCTTCTTTTAAAACGTACATTAATCCATTTGGATCATGATCTCCTTCATTGTTATATACTATTTTAGTAGGTATGGCAACTATATTAAAGTGTTTAACTTGTACATATCCTCCGTCAAAATAAATTCTGTTATCGTTAAGTTTATAATTTTTTAATCCCATTATAGTGTTACCCCTCCTTATGAGTAGAAAATTATTAATTTAAATAATGAAAAGATTATTCATTGCAGTATATATTATGAGATTAATATTTTAATTGTTAAATTAAATATTATTTAAATTTGTTGTATTAAATTATATGTTAAAATATTTAGTACATAATTTAGAAATTAGAATATAATTTGATAGGAGAATTACTATGAAAAAAAATTATAATACCATTTTGTTTGATTTAGATGGCACTTTAACTAATCCCAAGGTAGGCATTACTAAATCTATACAATATGCATTAAAATACTTTGGTATATTTGAAAGTGATTTAGAGAATTTAAATAAATTTATTGGTCCACCTCTTAAAGATTCCTTTAAAAAATATTATAATTTTAGTGATGTTGATGCAAATAATGCTGTTGAAAAATATAGAGAATATTTTTCTGATAAAGGTATATTTGAAAATAAATTATATAATGGCATTGTTGAATTATTAAATAAACTTTACAATAAAGATAAAAATCTAATTATAGCAACTTCAAAACCTAAAATTTTTGCAGAAAGAATATTGACATATTTTAATATAGATAAATATTTTACATTTGTAGCTGGCAGTAATTTAGACGGTACTTTAAGTAGAAAAGGAGAAGTAATTTCCCATGCATTAGAAGTGTGTAAATGTGAAAAAGATAATGTAATTATGGTGGGGGATAGAAAATATGATATCATTGGTGCAAAAGAGATAAAAATTCATTCTATAGGGGTATTGTATGGATATGGATCTTATGAGGAATTAAAAAAGGAGCAGCCTGAGTATATAGTTAAAGATATTAATGGATTAAGCCAAATATTGGATTAAATAATATATTTTAGGGATTGACTTAGAAAATATAATTGAATTATTTTAATATTTGAAATAATTCAATTAATCATTCATTATATACTTTAAATACTTATAAAAAAATAGTAAAATATAGATGTAAGCGATAAAATGGACAGGGTTTTGATAATACTAATGAAAAATATTTAATTAACTAGTGAGAGGAGAGATATATTTGAAATCATTAAAGGGAACAAAAACTGCCGAAAATTTATTAAAAGCTTTTGCAGGAGAATCACAAGCTAGAAATAGATATACTTATTATGCCTCTGTAGCAAAAAAAGAAGGTTATGTACAAATATCAAATATATTTATAGAAACAGCTGATAATGAAAAAGAACATGCTAAAAGATTTTTCAAATTTTTAAATAGTAATCTTTGTGGAGAAGCGGTTACTATTAATGATGCAGCCTATCCTATTGCATTGGGTGATACTAAAGTTAATTTGCTTTCTGCGGCCAATGGAGAAAATGAAGAATGGACACAGCTATATCCTGAGTTTGCTAAAGTAGCAGAAGAAGAAGGTTTTGATGAAATAGCTATAGTATTTAATAGAATATCAGAAGTTGAAAAACATCATGAAGAAAGATATAGAAAATTGCTTGAAAATGTTGAAAAGGAAAAAGTATTTGAAAAAGAAAGTGTTGTAAAATGGAAATGTAATAATTGTGGATATATATATGTAGGACAAGCTGCACCTAAGGCATGCCCTGCTTGTGCTCATCCACAATCTTATTTTGAAGTTCTTGAAGAAAATTATTAATTTAAAATAAAAAGGCTGCCTCATGTATTTTAGATATTTGAGGCAGCCTTTTATTTTAATTAAATTTTTTTATAGGTAGATTTAAATAAATTGATTGGCTAAACTAACTGTATATTACAAATTGTAGATAATTGCATCATGCATGTTATATAAATTTTGTGGTATACTTTACCATAGTATACAATTAAAAAATATGTATAGTATAAAAAATCATATAAAAAGAGAGGAGTTTCCATTATGAATTATAATATTTTAAAAAAATATGCTGAGCTTATAGTAAAACAAGGTATTAATATTCAAAAAAATCAAATTCTTGTAATTAATTCTCCTATTGAATGTGCAGAATTTACTAGAAAGGTTTCGGAAATAGCTTATAAAGAAGGAGCTAAGGATGTAGTAGTGAGCTGGAATGATGAACTTCTTTCAAAGATAAAATATTTAAATGCACCGGATGAAGTTTTTAAAGAATTTCCTAGTTGGAGAAAAGAATTATATGTTTCCTATGCGAAAGAAGGGGCAGCTTTTTTAAGTATCTCAGCTTCAGATCCAGAGTTAATGAAAGATGTAAATCCAGAAAGGCTTATGAAAGCTAATAAGGCCTCAAGTGTAGCTTTGAAGGATTATAGAGAAAGACTTATGAGTGACAAAAATGTATGGTGTGTAGTATCTGTACCAACTAAAGCTTGGGCAAAAAAGGTGTTCCCAGGTACAACAGAAGGCATAGCAGTGGAAAAGCTTTGGAATGCCATATTTAAAGCAGTAAGAGCAGATGTAGATAATCCTGTAGCTGCCTGGGAAGAACATAAAAACAATTTAAATAAGAGTATGGATTTTTTAAATAAAAATAATTTTAAGTATCTTGAATATAAGAATTCCTTGGGTACAGATTTAAAAATAGAACTTCCTGAAAATCACATATGGCTTGGAGGATCTTCCTATACTCCTGAAGATGTAGAGTTTATTGCAAATATACCTACAGAAGAGGTATTTACATTACCTAAAAAGACAGGTGTAAATGGTATTGTAGTAAGTTCCAAACCACTAAATTACAGAGGAAATCTAATTGAAAAATTTTCAATTACTTTTAAGGATGGAGAAATTGTAGATTTTACTGCTGATAAGGGATATGATACTTTAAAAAGTCTTATAGATACAGATGAAGGAAGTAAATATCTTGGTGAAGTTGCATTAGTTCCCTATAATTCTCCTATTTCAAATTCTAATATATTATTTTATAATACATTATTTGATGAAAATGCCTCCTGTCATTTAGCTATAGGTAAAGCCTATCCTGTATGCGTAAAAAATGGAGAAGAAATGTCAGCAGATGAACTGAAAGCTATAGGTGTTAATGATTCAATAGAACATGTAGACTTCATGATAGGAACAGAAGATTTAAATATTACAGGTATAAAAGATAATGGAGATAAAATAACAGTATTTGAGAATGGAAATTTTAAATATTAAAAATATATGTTTTAAATATTTATTTAATAATGGACTGTATTGCAATTCATAAATATGTATTGTGATACAGTCCATTATTAAAAAATTAAAACATTAAAACATTAAAAAAATTTGTAGAGTATTTAATAATAAATACAAAATAAATTTAGAATATTTCTAAAATTTTTAATAAAATTTGTCAATATGATATAATTTAAATAAAATATTTTAAGAAGGTGATTCTTTGTTTCAATTTTTACCCGTAATATATAAATCTAGAAACGGAAAAGAGATAGTTAATGATTTCTATTGTGATAAAGATAAAAATAATTCTCTAGTTGTATTGTTTCCTGGAGTTAATTATAGTTTTGAAAAACCTTTATTGTACTATGCAAGAAAGGCAGCATCTATGGAAAAAATGGATGTATTATGTGTTAGATATGGATATAAATTATCTAAAGATGATATTGGAAAAGATATAATTAAAATTATAGCAGATGAAATATTGCCAGTTATAAGAAATTGTAGTCATAAGAGATATAATAAACTTTATTTTATAAGCAAAAGTATAGGTGGTGAAATAGCAGGTAATATTGCAAAAAATATTGGATATGAAAATGTTCAGTCCTTGTATTTAACACCTACCCCCCATACTGTAGAACATATGATAGAAGTAGAAACTTACACAATTATAGGAACAAGAGATCCAATATTTGGTGAAAAAAATATAAGATCATTACAGCACCATAAAAATATTAAATTGAAGTTAATTAATAATGCACAACATTCATTAGAAGTTGATGATAATATTCAGGAAAGTATAAAAATTTTAGGTGAAGTAACAACCATCTATAAAAAGTTTTTAAATGAAGATAAGCAGAATTCTTAGTATCTGTATTCTCGATACTTAGGAATCGTTATCCAGGGACATAGCAGCCGTTATCTACCACTTTACAGAGTGCCATAAGTATTACGACTGTTAGTCATCGGATAAAGAATTTAAGTCATTAATTGACATAAAGTTTTTATAATATTATAATAAGCTTAATTCCTAGATTTTAGATATGAAAACTAGGATATACTTTGCTATTTAGGAGGAATAAATTGTTTTGGATGTTATATTGGATATAGATAAAGTTGAAAAAATTTTTGACGATGTAAAAATAATTGACAATATGTCTCTAAGAATAAGAAAAGGAGAATTTTTAACTCTCTTAGGTCCTAGTGGATGTGGTAAAACTACTACATTAAGAATGATCGGTGGATTTGAAGAACCAAGCAGCGGCAATATTTTATTAGAAAATGAACCTGTTCATAATAAAAAGCCTCATGAGAGAAATGTAAATACAGTATTTCAAAATTATGCACTCTTTCCACATATGACAGTATACGATAATATTTCATATAGCCTCAAAATTAAGAAGGTAGACAAGAAAGAAATATCTAAAAGAGTAAAAGCTATGCTTAGTTTAGTTAAGCTTGAAGGTTTTGAAAAAAGAAAGCCAAGCCAATTGAGTGGTGGGCAAAAGCAAAGGGTTGCTATAGCAAGAGCACTAATAAATGATCCCAAAATATTATTGCTGGATGAGCCGCTAGGGGCTTTGGATTTAAAACTTAGAAAACAAATGCAAGTAGAACTTAGAAAACTTCAGAAAAATCTTGGTATAACTTTTATTTATGTTACACATGATCAGGAAGAAGCTTTAAATATGTCTGATAGAATTGTTGTAATGAACAATGGAATAATTGAGCAAGTAGGAACACCTGAAGAAATATATGAAAGACCTAGAACAAAATTTGTGGCAGGATTTATAGGGGAATCCAATATAATTAAAGTAAATTTTGAAAACAGTGAAGATGGAAAAATATTAGCAAAGATTCATAACGATGTTATAAAAATAAAGAATATCGGTATTAATAATCAAGAACTCTATATTTCAGTACGACCAGAAAATATAAAATATTCAAGTGATAAAAAGGATTTCTCTGTTAAAGCCACTGTAAAAGAATATAATTATAGTGGATCATTAATTAAAATGATTGTTTCATTAATAGATGGTCAGGAGATAATTATTTATAATTACGATAAGAAAGCTGCATTACCTAAGATAGACACTGACATTTGGATTTATTGGGCAGAAGAGGATATGTCTATCATCGCTGATGTATAGGAGAGATACTATGAAGAAGAAAATAGATATGTCAAAATTAACAACCACTATACCCATAATGCTGTGGATGTTTATCTTCGTGGCAGTACCGCTTTTATATATAATATTTATAAGTTTTATGCAGAGAGGAACAAATGGAGGAATTTTTTATAATTTCACTATTGAAAATTATACTAGAATGGGAAATCCTTTATATTTTAAAGTATTTGTGGATTCACTGATAATTGCTCTTATTACAACTGTAGTAACTTTAATTATAGGATATCCCTTCGCATATTTTTCTTCAAAGATACCAAGAAAATTTAATATTATAATACTAATAATTATTATTTTACCCTTTTGGACTAATTCACTTATAAGGAATTATGCATGGATGATACTTTTAAGGTCACAGGGGGTTATAAATCATTTTTTGATGATCACTAATATAATCAAAGAGCCATTAAATATGTTGTATACTTATGGGGCAGTTCTTATAGGAATGATATATACTCTATTTCCGTTTATGGTACTTCCAATATATAATTCTATAGAAAAATTAGATAGAAGTTACATAGAAGCGGCTAAAGATTTAGGAGCATCACCATTAAAGGCATTTTTAACTATAACAATTCCACTAACTACTTCTGGAATAATAGCTGGATGCATCTTAGTATTTGTACCTTCTGTAGGATTATTTTTTATAGCGGATTTAATGGGAGGCAGCAAGGTTATGTTAATAGGAAATCTGATAAGAAATCAATTCTTAGTATCAAGAGATTGGCCTTTTGGTGCGGCATTGTCCATTGTAATGATTGCAATTTCCATTATACTAATAGGTATTTATACAAAAATAGTTGGTAAAAAAGTTGATATGGAGGTTTTTTGATGGGAGTAAAAGCATTAAAAAATTTATCGTGCATTTATATGCTGATTATATTTGCATTTTTATATGTTCCAATAATAATTATTGTTATATATTCTTTTAATTCATCAAAAAGTAGTGCAATTTGGGCAGGTTTTACTATGGATTGGTATGTAAAATTAATGAATGATGATAATGTATTAACTGCTATAAAGAATAGCTTTACAGTAGCAATTATTAGTACTTTCATTTCATCTGTAATTGGTACCATAGGTGCCGTTGGTTTACATAGATATAAGTTCAAAGGTAAAAATGCAGTTAATTTATTATTATATATACCTATAGTAATACCAGAAATAATAATGGGTATATCTTTATTGATTTATTTTTCTCTACTTAAGGTGGATTTTGGTATTACTACATTAGTAATTTCACATACAACCTTTTGTATTCCTTTTGTCTTAATTAATGTTAAAGCTAGATTAGCTGATTTTGATTCATCTATTGAAGAAGCAGCTATGGATTTAGGAGCTAATAATTTTATTGTTTTTAAAACTATAACTTTGCCTATAATATTTCCAGCAGTAATATCAGGAGCTATGTTGGCTTTTGCTTTATCTTTGGATGATATAATAATAAACTTTTTTGTAGGTGGGCCAGAGAGTACTACTTTGCCTATAAAAATATTTTCTATGCTTCGTTTTGGTCTTTCAGGGGAAATAAATGCATTGTGTACTATAATGTTAATTATAACTTTTTTAGTTTTAATTATATCACAGACTATCAAGGTCTCTTTAAAAAAATAAAATTATAGGAGTGATTTTTGTGTCAAAGAAATTATTAAAAATTTTTAGTATTATGCTAGTTTTTATGATGATTCTGTTAACTTTTTCAGGCTGTTCAAATAAAAACTCTTCAAATTCTGAAGATAGCAGTGAAAAAGTAGTAAATCTTTTTACTTGGGCAAATTATGTTCCAGATGATGTAGTTAAGCAATTTGAAAAGGAAACTGGAATTAAAGTGAATTATAGTAATTTTTCTACTAATGAAGAAATGCTTGCAAAGCTTCAAGCAGTAAAAGGTTCTCAATACGATGTTATAATTTGTGCTGATTATATAATTCAAGTCATGGGGAAGCAGAAAGAAGTATTAATTCAGCCCATAAATAAAGCTAATGTACCAAATTACAAGAATATAGATTCTTCTTATTTAAATCAATACTATGATAAAGATAATAAATATTCTATACCTTATACATTGGGTGGACAAATGATTGTATATAATCCTGATAAAGTAAAAAAAGATATTAATGGAATTAAGGATTTATGGGATCCTTCACTTAAAGATTCGGCAGTACTTCTAGATGATCCAAGATCCGTAATAGGAATGGCTTTAACAAAGCTTGGATATAGTATAAATGAAACTGATCCTGCAAAACTTAATAAGGCAAAGGCAGAACTTAAAGATCTAAAACCAAACGTGAAAGTATTTGATGCAGATACACCTCATAATAGTTTAATAAGTGGAGATACATCCATAGGCATTATGTGGGGATCACAGGCTTCAGCTGCACTAAAAGAGAATCCTAAACTAAAAATTGTCTATCCTGAAGAGGGAATGCAATTTGAAGAAGATAATTTTGTAATACCTGTAAAGGCACCGCATAAAGCTAATGCAGAAAAATTTATTAATTACCTACTTGACGGAAAAATAAATAATGATATAACTAATAATATAGAGTATATAAGTGTAAATACAGCAGCTAAAAAGTATATGTCAAAAGAATATTTGAATAATAAAGCTGTTTATGTTCCCCAGGAAGAATTTAGAAAAGCTAAACATCTAGAAGATGTAGGCGATGTTACAAAACAATATGACTTAATTTGGTCTGAATTTAAGCAGCAATAAATCAGAGGAAGTGAGGATATGAATATTTATGATTTAGTTGTGAAAAATGGCAATGTTGTAGATGTAGAACAAAAAATTATTAAAAAAGCGAATGTTGGAATTTGCAAAAATAAAATATGTACAATAACTGATAAAAATATTAAGGGTAATGTAGAAATAGATGCAAGTGGACTTATTGTAAGTCCAGGATTCATAGATATTCATGGTCACGTAGATGGTTCCATCCCTTGTGGAAAACTTTCAGTACTTCAAGGTGTAACAACTACGGTAGGAGGAAATTGTGGTGGTGGAATATTAGATATTAAAAAATTTTTTGATGAGCAGGATAATAGAGGATTTTTTATTAATCAAGCACAATTGATAGGACATTCTTTTAGATTGAGAGAGGCTGTGGGGATAGGAGATCCCTATATTTCAGCAACAAAAAGGCAGATTGAAATTATGTCTGATCTATTAAAAAAATCTTTTCAAGATGGAGCTATAGGATTATCCTTTGGAATTGAATATGCACCTGGTTCCTCCAGAGATGAAATAATGACTTTGAGCAGTATTGCTGAAAAATATGATAAAATTGTAGCAATACACACTAATGTAAATAATCCTAATGATTTAAGTTCCCTTAAAGATGCCATAGATATATCTGAAGAAACAGGAGTAGAAGTTTTAGTATCTCATTTTGTATATCAATATGGAACTGGTATTATGACAGAAGCTTTAGAAATGATGGACAGAGCAAGAGATAGAGGATTAATGGTTTCGGCGGATAGTGGTATGTATACTGCCTTTTCTACATTTATTGGTTCTACAATTTATGATGAGCAGTACATGAAAAAGTTTGGATGGAAATTTGAAGATCTTTTAGTGGCTACTGGTAAATATAAAGGTAAAAGATTAACCAGAGATACTTATGAGGAACTTAGAAAATATTCAAAAGAGGAAAGTGTAATTTGTTTCACTGGAATTGAAGATGAAATATATGAAGCTCTTGCTAAAGAATATGTTATATTATCCTCTGATATAGGACCTAGTCCTACAGGGCGTACCAGTGAAGGTCATCCACAGAATGCAGGTACTTTCCCAAGATTTTTTAGGAAAATGGTAAGGGAGAAAAAAATTCTTTCACTGCTAGAAGCTGTTGAAAAATGTACTTTATCTCCTGCTAATAGATTAGGACTTACAAATAAAGGCAGAATGAAGGTTGGTGCGGATGCAGATATAGTAGTTTTTGATATTGATACTATAAGTGATAAAGCACAATTTCCCGATATAGGAGAACCGGATGCTAAGCCAGAAGGTATATATACTGTTGTAGTGAATGGTAAACTGGTGGTAAGTGAGGGAGATTTAATTTTAAATTCTATGCCGGGAAAATGCATAAGAGATTTACCAGCTTGTACTATATGGTAATTAAAAAAATTATTCTATATAATCTAATATTAAAATTGGACAGGTAATTTTATATTACATTGTTCAATTTTTTATTTTATAATAAAAATACTAAAAATATGCATACTAAATATATCTTATAGAATTAATAAAGGGTGATATTGATATGACTTTATTGAAATGGATAGGAATAATTGTTATAATATTTTGGATTTTGGGATTGTTATTGAGAATAGGTGGTACATTAATCAATTGGCTTCTTATTATAGCTGCAATTGTGTTTATAGTGGATCTAATTATTGGGATGGGACATAGAACTTAGACTTCAATTTCTATTAATTTTAGAATATCCTACCTCTTAAATTTTTAATATTATTAGACCATTGTTATATTTTGTGATATTCTAATAATAGTATTTAAAATCAAATGGAGGGATTATGTTGGATTTTAAACAAATAAATGAACTAAAAGCCGGTACTAGAATAGATAGTTTTTATGTTATAAAATCTGTTTTAAGTAGAGTTTCATCAAATAATAAAAAGTTTCTTGATTTAATTGTAGGAGATAAAAGTGGAGAAATAAGTGCTAAACTATGGGATGCATCTGCTGAAGATGAAGAATTATATAGAGAAAATACACTGGTAAAAATAAGAGCAGCTGTAGTGGAGTGGCAAAACAATCTTCAGCTTAAAATAGATAAGATAAGATTAGTGACAAAAGAAGATGGATTAGATATAAAAAACTTTGTTCCGTCAGCACCTTATGAAGCAGATGATATGTATATTATAATGCTTGATTATATATCAAAGATAAAAAATAAGGATATAAAGAATATTGTAAATTATATTATAGATAAAGCAGGGGATAAGCTTATGAATTTTCCTGCTGCTAAGAAAAATCATCATTCTGTAAGATCTGGATTATTGTATCATATAACTACTATGCTCAAGGCTGCAGAAGCTCTTAGCAATGTATATGTGTTTTTGAATACAGATTTACTCTATTCAGGAGTAATTCTTCATGATATGGCAAAGCTGGAGGAAATGGATGCTTCGGAACTGGGTATAGTTACTTCCTATACTATAGAAGGTCAGCTTTTGGGTCATATAGTAATGGGAACAGAAAAAATAGCACAGGCAGCTGAAAAAGTAGAAGCAGATATAGAAATTTCAATGATACTTCAGCATATGATTTTAAGTCATCATTATGAACCGGAGTATGGAAGTCCTAAAAAGCCTATGATTCCAGAAGCAGAAATGCTTCATTATTTAGATGATATGGATGCAACTATGTTTGATATGAAAAAAGCTGTAAACTCTGTGAGCCCAGGCGAAGTATCTGATCCTGTATGGTCTTTAGAAAAGAGAAGAATATATAATTCAAAATTTGATAAGTAATATCTATAAAATTTAAATTAATACTAAATAATTTAATTTAAATATAAATTATAATAAAATAATAAATCTTAATGTTATAATACATAATGCTGACTGTAAGTGACAGTCAGTTTTTATTTTATTATTATACAAAATGATGAAAATAATATAAAATAATATTGTACATAAAAATGATTTTAAGTATAAGAAAACTGGAGGAGAAAAATGAAAGCAAAAAATATTTTTAAAGATTACATAGCACCTGTATTAGTTGCAATTATACTAGCACTATTAATAAGACAATTTTTATTTTTTAAAATTATGGTTCCAACAGCATCTATGTATCCAACTATAAAAGACAATGATCAGATAATTGTAACAAGAATTTATAGTAAAAATAGCCTTAAGAGGGGAGATATAGTAGTATTTAAATCAGAAGAACTTAAGGAAGAGTTAATAAAAAGACTTATAGGACTTCCAAAGGATACTGTTACAGTAAACGAGGACGGCAGTGTATATGTTAATGGTAATAAATTAGATCAAAGCTATGTAATAAATAATGGAGGAAAAAGTGGTACTTTTAAGGTTCCTGAAGGGCATTATTTTTTTTTAGGGGATAATCGAAGTAACTCTTTAGACTCTAGATATTGGCAAAATCCCTATATTGATTGGTCGGATATAGAGGGAAAAGCTAGATTTATTATATATCCTTTCAATAGATTTGGTAATCTTAAATAGATATGTTCTTGAATTGTAAACAAGAAATTAAACTGTACCACTTGTAAAATATACGGTAGAAAGGCCGTGTAACTTACAGGGTACAGTTTATTATTTCATTATATATCTATATCAAAATAAAGAGTTATACAATTCGCTATATTTATATGCAGAATTATTCCAAGAATTATCTTGCCACATACCTCTCAAAATTAAGCTGTTCCATATATCCTTTCTATTATAGAAGAAATATTCAGCACGTCTAATAGTATGAAGCATATCCTGGGCATTATAATTGGCAAAAGTAAATCCATTACCTTCACCAGTATCATCATTATATGAGAATACGGTATCTCTAAGACCTCCCGTTTCTCTTACTATAGGTATAGTACCATATCTTAGAGAAATCAACTGACCTATGCCACAAGGTTCAAAAAGGGAAGGCATAAGAAACATATCTGATCCAGCATATATTTTTTGAGCCAGAGAATTACTGAAGGTAATATTTGCAGATAATTTATCAGGATATTTATATGCAAAATATTTAAACATATCTTCATATCTTTTATCACCGGTTCCTAGAACTACTATTTGAATTCCATCCTGCAGTAATTCTTCAAGCATATATGCAATTAAATCGAATCCTTTTTGATCAACTAATCTAGATACTATACCGATAATTGGTATATTGTTATTTACAGGTAGATTTAATATTTTTTGAAGTTCAGATTTATTTATATATTTATTGCCATAATAATTTTTGTCATAATGGGCAAATATGTCTTTATCAAAAGCTGGATTATAAACATCAAAATCTATACCATTGAGTATACCCCAAAGATCCAAATTTCTATTTCTAAGAAGTCCGTCTAAACCTTCTCCATAAAATGGAGTTTGGATTTCTCCAGCATAACTATTGCTTACGGTAGATACTTTGTCAGAAAATTTAATTCCGCCTTTCATAAAGGATATACCATCATAAAATTTTAATGCATCCTCATGAAAATAACCTGTATTTAGACATAATAATTCTGCTAAAATGTTTTTATCAAATACACCCTGATATTTCAAATTGTGTATTGTGTATATAGTTTTTATATTATTATGTCTTGGACTAAATCTAAAAATATCTTTTAACATCACTGGAATCATGCCAGTTTGCCAGTCATTACAATGTATAATATTTGGAGTGAAATCACCCATATAATGTATAGCTTCAAGTACTGCTCTTGAAAAGAATGCAAACCTTTCTGCATCATCATAGTATCCGTAAGCTCCTTCTCTATAAAAGTAGTATTCATTATCTATGAAATAAAAGGGAACGGAATCATGTTGTATATATTCTAGACCACAGAATTTTTTTCTCCAGCCCACAGGAACGTCAAAACTTTGAATATGATGCATATTATTTTTAAAATAATCAGACATGGCACCATATTTAGGAAGTATAACTCTAGCATCAATACCAATTTTCCTTAAGGCTTTAGGAAGTGCATAAGCTACATCTCCAAGACCTCCAGTTTTCAAAAATGGAAAGCATTCTGAAGCAGTAAATAAAATGTTCATAATATTACTCCTTTAGTGTAGTGATTTTTTTTCAATAACTAGTGGAAAGTCGATATCGCCTTTCAACTCTTTATTTTTATCAATGATATTATCTTTATCAATAATTATATTTGATAGTTTAGCATTTGATTTAATATGACAGCCTTGCATTATTACACAATTATTAACTTCTGCACCCTCATCAATTATTACTCTACGTGAAAGTATACTGTTAGTAACTTTCCCTTTAATAAGACATCCATTTGCTATAAGGGAATTTGATACATCAGCATTACTAAAATGTTTAGTAGGAGACTCATCCATTATCTTCGTATATATGAGGCCATTATTAAAGAATAATTCTTTATTTATATCTAAATTTAACATGTCCATATTTGCTTTATAATAGGAATTGATAGAATTTATATAGGATAGATATCCTTTAAATTCATAGGCATTTACATTTAAATCCGTTATATTATTATATATGCAATCCTTCAAATCCGCCCAATAACCTGTTTTTATACAAGTATTTAAAATATTTATCAAAGTATCCTTATCTAAAATAAATACTTCCATAGATACGTTTTCATTGCCATCAGAAATTAAATTTTTTCTATTGTATAATTCAGTTACTTTTATATTTTTTCCTACACTTATTACTGAACTATCATTACTTATATTTAATATATTGCAATCTCTGAAGTAATTATTACTAGATTTTATTTTTTTGTAAATGATAGTAATATCCTTGCCGGATTCCTCATGAAATTTTGCTGCTTCATTATAATCTATATTACAAATCATAGAAGAGGAGCATAAGATAACTTTATCCTGCTTGCTTCTATAAATATATTCCATGTTATTTTTTATCATTTCTACATCACTTAAATAAGAATTTCTTTCACCAAAATTAAATATAAAAAGTCCATTAATTTTTCTGTCTAAATCCCAAGGCTTTCCAGAACCTATATGGTCAATTAATGATCTCGCTTTACTTTGAGTGAATATTCCAACATTTCTAACACCGGAATTTATAAGATTTGACAATGCAAAGTCAACAATTCTATATCTACCAGCCACGGGTATTGAAGCAATTAATCTGTTTTTCGTAAGACTTTTAATATTATCTTCGTTTTCATTTAAATTTAATATAGCCATGTAATTGGAAAGCATCTATAATCCCCTCTTTCTTTTATCATACCGCTGCACTTTCTTTTACTTTATTTCCTTCACCAATTACTGTTACTTCCTCAGAGTTACCGATTAAACATCCATTGGAAATTATGGAATTACTGCCTATAATGGCTTTTCTTATAGTAACATTATCACCTATAATGGTATTTGGCATTATCACAGAATCATATATCTTAGAATTTTTACCTATATGAACTCCAGGGAAAAGTACTGAGTTATTCACTTCTCCAAGTATTACACATCCTTCAACTACAAGAGAACTCTTAACTATAGCATCACAGCCTATATATTGAGGGGGTCTTGTTGGATTTACAGAATAAATTCTCCAATCTGAGTCGTGTAAATTTAAATTATTATTATCGTCAATCATATCCATATTAGATTGCCAAAGACTTTCTATTGTACCTACATCTTTCCAGTAACCACTAAAAGGGTATGCAAAAAGTTTTTTACCACTTAAAAGCATTTTGGGTATTATATTTTTACCAAAATCATTACTAGACTTTTCATCTAATTCGTCTTCATGAAGAAATCTCTTTAATATTTTCCATTTGAATATATAGATTCCCATAGAAGCCATATTATTTTTAGGTATTTTAGGTTTTTCTTCAAATTCAAAAATTTCATTATTTTCTTTTGTATTCATTATTCCAAATCTACTGGCCTCATTTAAAGGAACTTCAAAAACTGCAATAGTACCATCTGCATTTTTTTCCTTGTGATATTCAAGCATTTTAGAATAGTCCATTTTGTAAATATGATCTCCAGAGAGTATGATTACATATTCTGGATCGTAAGAATCGATAAAACTTCTATTTTGATAAATTGCATTTGCTGTGCCTTTATACCAATTACCTCCATGTTCTCTCATATATGGTGGTAATAGAAAAACTCCCCCATTTGTTCTATCTAAGTCCCAAGGACTGCCAATTCCAATATGATTATTTAATATAAGTGGTCTATATTGTGTTAATACCCCAACTGTGTCAATACCTGAATTTGAACAATTACTTAAAGTAAAGTCTATTATTCTGTATTTGCCTCCAAAGGGAACTGCAGGTTTTGCTGTTTTTTTAGTTAGTATTCCTAATCTACTACCCTGTCCACCTGCTAAAATCATTGCAATCATTTCTTTCTTTGACATTGTATACCCCCCCTATGTTAAGTAAAATAAAATGCTGAATTTAAATATTTAATTTAATATTATATATATATATTACCTTATTTTGTGAAAAAAGGCACTAATAAAAAATATAAATTTTGTAAATTTAAAAATGTTTTTTTAGCATAAAATTGAAATAATGGATATTATAAATAATTATATGATATTTTTTTATTAATAATTACTGTACCTATAAGAATTCTTTAATTGTTAATAAAAAATATCTATATTAGATGAATATAGAAGAATAAAAATTTATAAAAGAATAAAAATATATATTGGAGGTGTTTAAAATGTCAAAGCGATCAATGGTTAAAACTTCACCGGAAAAAATCAAATTATATGATGATAGAAATCCTGAAAATAAAGATACACAATCAATACAAAGTAATGAATTAAATGAATCTTCCTATGCCTTTGGAAAAAATACAGTAGAAAGTTCTAAAAATAATATAAGTAGATAAGAGCATTAGACATGTAAAAATTTAAGCAAGATCTAAATTTTTATATGTCTAAAAATTTTTTAAGTATTAAATTTAAAAATATTTAGCTTAATGCATTGTTATTATCATTACATATCTCATAAAAAAAAGGATAGAAGTAATAATCTCTATCATGAATAGAGGAATATAACAGGTTATTAAAATAATTGTATTCTGAAATCTCTATTTTATTTATTAAATCATAATCTGTAATACTATTATCTACAATGTTTTTCATAGGTTACCTCCTAAATATGTCTGCACTATTAATATAATGTAATTATGCATATAAAGTTACATATACTATACTTTTAAATTAAATAAATAAATTATTAAAATAAAAAAGGCTAAATTATAAGTATAATATTTTTTTAATTACTCATACTATTTTTGTCTAAAAAAAAGGAGGAATTAAAATGGCAAATACTTCAATGAATAGTGGTCACAATAATAGCATAGGATGTACAGTTAATGAGTGTAAATACAACGATAGATCAGATAATTACTGTACTTTACAAAAAATAGAAGTAGTAAAGCATGAATCTATTGCAAATACAGTTGAGTGTACAGATTGCGGAAGTTTCGAAAAGAGAAACCAATAAAATTAAATTAAGTAAATAATAAATAGAGGAGTAATATTATTCCTCTATTTATTAAATTTTAGCTATTATTTTTTTTGTGACAGAATATATTAAAATTTTTAATTAAATCAGGATTAGATTCAATAAAATCAACAAAATTTTTAAGATATATTAGGGTATCATTACTAAGAGTATGTTCAATTTTCTCTGTTTGTTCAAGTATGTTATTAGAAATTCCAAGTAATTTTAAAAAATTTTCTATAGTATTATGTCTGTCTAAAAGAAAATTCCCCAAAACCTTTCCCTTATCAGTCAATAATATTATCCCATAGCGCTCGTAATTTATTAATCCATAGTCTGAAAGCTTTTGTACCATTTTGGTGGCAGAAGGTGGTTGAACATTTAAAGCCTTTGCTAAATCATGAATTCTAGTAAAATGTGTTTCTAAAGATAGTCTATATATCATTTCAAGATAATCTTCCATAGAAGCTGTAAGGGTATCTTCTTCTTTTCTCATATATTCATTAAATGTATAAAAACTTTCTTTTGACATATTTACACCTACCTAATATTAAGCTATTTAGTAAATTATATACATAATATTTGCTTTAAAGAACGATGGAAAAGATAAATTTATTTAGAGTTATTAATAAAAGCATAATTTATTAATTATGGATATGAAATTGTGAAAAATATATGATATTATAGATTAAAATTAATACAATGTTCTTTAATAAAATATAGGATAAGGCAGGTTAATTATATGAAAATATATTCGTGGAATGTCAATGGACTTAGAGCAGTAAGTAAAAAAGGTTTTTTTGAATTTGTTAGTTATGAAAATCCAGATATATTATGTATACAAGAAACTAAATTACAGCTTGAAACTTTAAGCGAGGAACTTAAAAATATAAAGGAGTATTATTCCTATTTTTCTTTTGCAGAAAGGAAGGGATATAGTGGTGTAGCAACTTATACTAAGAAGAAACCTGTTTCTATAAAACATGGTATAGGTATAGAAAAATTTGATAAAGAGGGAAGAATATTAATTACAGAATTTAATGAATTTATATTATTTAATATATATTTCCCAAATGGACAAAAGGATGAAGAAAGACTTAATTATAAATTGGAGTTTTATGATGCTCTATTTGAATATTTAGATAAACTTAAAATTGAAGATAAAAAAATCATAATATGTGGTGATTATAATATTGCTCATAGGGAGATAGATATTAAAAATGCAAAAGCAAATGAAAAGATTTCAGGTTTTTTACCTATAGAAAGAAAGCTCATTGATAAATTTATTTCCAAAGGATATGTAGATACTTTTAGATCAATACATAGGGAAGAAATTAAATATTCTTGGTGGAGTTATCGTTTTAAGGCTAGAGAACGTAATGCAGGCTGGAGAATTGATTATTTTCTCGTTACTGAGAATCTGCTTGAAAATGTAAAGGAAGCAGATATACTAAATGATGTAATGGGATCAGATCATTGTCCTGTAAGCATTTTACTGGATATATAATATATTTTATATTGTATTTATAAAAATTGACAATAAAGATAATATATTAATTGTCAATTTTTAAATAATAATTATTATTTTAAGTGTGTACCATCTTTATCTTGAAAAATAAGATTTTGCTTCATAAGGCCACCTAGAGCATTTTTAAAGTAGTTTTTACTCTGATGAAATATACTTTTTATATCTTCTGGAGAACTTTTGTCATTATAGGGCATAAAGCCATTATGATCTTTTAAATATTCAAGTATAGTTTCTTCAAGAGCTAATCTTTCATCTTTAGGAGGTTTTCTTGGAGTTAAGGACATTTTACCATCTTCAAAATGTTTTTTTACTCTAAGTTTTAAAATCTCACCAGGAGTAAGTTTTGAAAAATATTCATTTTTTAGAATTACTCCTCTATATTTATTTTCAATGGCTATCATAGCACTTCCATTTGTCTGGAATCCATACACAATTCCTTCCACATCATTTCCTACAATGTAATCCTCTGTATTTTCCAAATACTCATCTATAAAAGTAGTAGCTGCCAGTCTATCAGTTTTATCTACGTATACGTAAAATAAGTATTTATTTCCTGGAATTAGTGAATAGTTTTGCTCTTTCAAAGGGACGAATAAATCTCGTTCCAAGCCAAAGTCTACAAAGGCTCCTATTTTAGTTACAGAGACAACCTTTAAGCAGGCCAATTCAAAAGCCAAAGCATAGGGCTTTTTTAATGTGGCAATAAGTCTGTCTTTAGAGTCACGATAGATAAAAGCTTCTACTATATCTCCTACATCAATTTTAGTATCATTACAATTATTGTTTGGAAGTAGAATATCATCATTTGTGTTATGAGTTTGAGCATTTAAAAAATATCCAAAAGAAGATTGTCTTACCACTTCTAATTTATTGAATTTACCAATTTCAATCATAAGTTAAATTTCCTCCTTGAAAAATCACTATTAAATAGTGTAATCATTATAATTTCTGATATATCTTTTCATTTTAACATATTTTAGATAAATGATGTGAAATAATATTACAAACACCGAGATATTTCATAGTTTAAATTATTCCCATGAATATTAATATTATGTTATAATGACTTGACAGCTAAGAAGGTTTAATTTATATTCATGTTTTAATCAAATAAAAATTTTTAGTAAGGATGGTTGATATTTTAATGATAGTTGCAAATAATGTAAGCCTTAGTTATGGCGGTAGAAAGTTATTTGAAGATGTAAATATAAAATTTACTCCTGGAAATTGCTATGGAGTAATTGGAGCAAATGGTGCAGGAAAATCTACATTTTTAAAAATATTGTCTGGAGAAATAGAACCTAATACTGGAGATGTAAGTATGTCTCCTGAGGATAGATTAGCGGTATTGAAACAAGATCATTTTCAATTTGACGAATTTGAAGTTTTAAAAACTGTCATTATGGGACATTCAAAATTATATGATATTATGGTGGAAAAAGACGCTATATATGCAAAGCCAGATTTTTCTGATGAAGATGGAATAAGAGCATCAGAGCTGGAAGGCGAGTTTGCAGAATTAAATGGCTGGGAGGCAGAATCAGAGGCGGCTACTTTATTAATGGGACTTGGAATACCTGTAGAAGATCATTTTAAGAAAGTGAGCGAACTTAGTGGTGCTGAAAAGGTAAGAGTATTATTAGCTCAGGCACTATTTGGTCACCCGGATATCCTGCTTTTAGATGAGCCTACAAACCATTTAGATATGCAGTCTATAAATTGGCTAGAGGAATTTTTGATAAATTTTGAAGGTACAGTGATAGTAGTATCTCATGATAGACATTTCCTAAATAGTGTGTGTACTCATATGGCAGATGTAGACTTTGGTAAAATACAATTATATGTAGGTAATTATGATTTTTGGTATGAGTCCAGTCAATTAGCTCTTCAAATGGCAAAGGATCAGAATAAAAAGAAGGAAGAAAAAATGAAGGATCTGCAGACATTTATAGCAAGGTTCAGTTCCAATGCATCTAAAGCAAAACAAGCTACTTCAAGAAAAAAGTTGCTTGACAAAATAACCTTAGATGACATAAGACCTTCTACGAGAAAATATCCTTTTGTAGGATTTAAAGCAGACAGAGAAGCTGGAAATGATATTTTAACTGTGGATAATATAAGCGCAACAGTAGATGGCATAGAAGTACTAAAGGATGTTAGTTTTATAGTTAATAAAGGTGATAAAATTGTATTTGCAGGTGAAAGTGAAATAGCTAAAACTACACTTTTTAAAATATTAATGGGTGAAATGGAGCCAGATAGCGGGTCATTTAAATTCGGTGTTACTATAAGTACATCTTACTTTCCAAAAGATAATTCAGAGTATTTTAATAATGTAGATTTAAGTTTAGTTGATTGGCTTAGACAATATTCAGAGGAAAAGTCTGAAAGTTTTATTAGAGGATTTTTAGGAAGAATGCTTTTTTCTGGTGAAGAAGCACTTAAAAAGGCAAATGTACTTTCTGGAGGAGAAAAGGTTAGATGTATGTTATCAAAGATGATGCTTAGCGGGGCAAATCTATTAATTTTAGATGAACCTACAAATCATCTTGATTTGGAATCTATTACAGCTTTAAATAATGGTCTTATTGACTATAAGGGAAATTTGCTCTTTGTCTCACATGATCATCAATTTATAGAAACAATTGCAAATAGAGTTATAGAGATTACACCAAAGGGAATAATAGACAGAAACATGACTTTTGATGATTACTGTACAAATGAGGATATTAAAAAACTCTCAGCAGAAATGAATTCTTAATAGAAGAAAAGGACGAATTAACTTTTTTCAGTGGAAAGTTAATTCGTCCTCTTCTATTATTCTTCCTCAAAGGCAATTTGTGCAGCTGGAAATGGCTTTAAAGCTCTTTTGAGAATACCGTGCACATAAGCTATTAATACACCATAATTAACTATTGGGACTCCATCCTTAACGGAGTTTGATATTCTATGAAGCATAGCTTTTCTATTCAGCATACAGCCTGCACAATGAACTACTAGTGCGTAGTCTTTTAAATTTTCAGGAAAGGAAAAACCACTGGAAAATTCAAAGATTAAATCTTTTCCGGTACTTTGTCTAAGCCATCTTGGTATTTTTACCTTTCCTATGTCATCTGATTGTCTATGATGGGTACATGCTTCTGAAATAAGTACCTTATCACCATCTTTAAGATTATTTATAGCTTTGGCGCCTTTTACCAATTCTGTTAGATTACCTTTATTTCTTGCAAAAAGTATGGAAAATGAAGTCATTAATATATCCTTTGGGGTATCAGCAGATACTTTTAAAAATGCCTGAGAGTCTGTTATCACTAAACGGGGTTTCTTATTTAGGTTTTCAAGGGTTTCACGAAGTTCATATTCTTTTGTAACAATGGAAATAGCATCACTTTCTAGAACGTCTCTTATTACCTGCTGCTGTGGCAGTATTAATCTTCCTTTTGGAGCAGCTTTGTCTATAGGAGTTACAAGAATTACAAAATCTCCTGGTGAAATTAAATCTCCTAAAATCCTAAATTTCTCTTCGTTTTCAGGTATTAATTTTATTATTTCATCTTTTATATGATCTATTCCTGTATTATTATAGGCTGAGGCTTTTATAATTTTTAATTTAAATTTATTTTCTAAATTTTTAATAGAGGAGATATCTATAGTACTTATGTCTGATTTGTTTAATATAACAACAATAGGTATTTTCTTTGATTTTATTTCTTCTATTGTTTTAATGTCAAAATCAGATATACCTATGGAACTATCTATTATTACAAGAGCTATATCTGTTTTATTAAGGACGTCCATGGTTTTTTTCTTTCTTAATTCACCTAATTCTGTTTCATCATTGAGACCGGCTGTATCAATTAAAACTACAGGACCTATAGGAAGAATTTCCATAGATTTATATACTGGATCCGTAGTAGTTCCTTTTATATCTGATACAAGGGCTATATTTTGACCTGTAAGGGCATTTATAATACTGGATTTACCTGCATTAGTTTTGCCGAATAGGGCAATATGAAGTCTATTTGAACGAGGCGTTTCATTTAAATTACTCATAAGCTCACTCTCCATTATATTATGAATTTATTGGTTTTCCAGGAATTCCTGGACTTGTTAAGGCAAAAGGATTTAATATTTTTTCTATCAAATCTTCTGAAAGTATATTTTCACGTATAAGTATATCTCTAAGAGGGATATTTTCTTCAATAACTTTTTTTGCTATTTCAGAGGCTTTATCGTAACCTATATAGTATTCAAGGGCGGTTATTAAAGCTGTAGAAGAATCCAAATTTAATTTGCATTTTTCTACATTGACCTTTATACTTTTAATACAATTATTTGTTAAAGAAATTACTGCATTATTCAGAATTTCTAAAGATTCAAGTATATTTTCGGCAATGAGCGGAGCAAAGGCGTTTAATTCCAGTTGACCATTGGCGGCAGCAAAAGTAATAGAAGCATCATTTGCAATTATTTTCATAGAAACTTGAGATATCATTTCTAAAATTACAGGGTTAACTTTGCCAGGCATTATAGATGAACCCGTTTGAACAGGGGGAATTAAAATCTCTCCTATACCGCCTTTAGGGCCGCTGCCTAAAAGTCTTAAATCATTAGAAATTTTCATAAGATTTACAGCAGCAGCTTTTAAAAGACCTGATACTTCACAAAATACATCCATATTTTGTGTTATATCTATGGGAAAATCACTTCTAGAAAGACCTAGTCCAGTTAAGTCCTGAAGTATATCTGTTATTAAAAATATGTATCTTTTAGGGGCATTCATACCAGTACCTATAGCAGTACCGCCTATATTTATTTCTCGCAATCTTTCTTCTACTTTATACAATCTCCATCGATCTCTGGATATGGCTTTTGCATAGGCACCAAATTCTTGACCTACCATAATTGGAAGGGCATCCATTAATTCCGTTCTGCCCAGTTTTAGAATATGAGAAAATTCATTTTCTTTTGTCTGAAGGGCAGTTTGAAGCTTAGAAAAGGAATCTGCCGTAGTTCTCAATAGTTTTATAGCAGCTATTCTTAAAGCAGTGGGATAAACATCATTAGTGGATTGACACATATTAACATGCTGTATGGGATGTATTAAACAATAATCACCTTTTTTACCTCCAAGAAGTTCTATTGCTATATTGCTAATGACTTCATTTACATTCATATTTGTAGAAGTACCCGCACCACCTTGAAGGGAATCTGTTATAAATTGGTCTTTAAATTCTCCATTTAATATTTTATCACAGGCTCTTATTATAGCCTGTGATTTTTTTGAATCAAGTAATTTTATTTTTTCATTAGTCAAAGCAGCAGCTTTTTTTACAATAACTAGAGATTTTATTAAATTAAAATTAACTCTTTTATTACTTATATTAAAATTTTCGGAAGCTCTTAAAGTGTTGATTCCATAATATGCCTCAAGAGGAAGTTTACGTTCGCCTATAATATCTTTTTCTAATCTAAAATTTTCCATTGAGAAAGTCCTCCTCGTCAATCTGTAAATAACTTAGTAACTTGTAAAGTAATTTTAACAAAGTTTAAATTTAAATTCAAATAGTATTGAAAATTTAATTGAGTGCATAATGTTCATTTAAATTACAGTGAATCAGATATTCAAAAAAACATTAATTTATATAAATAATTATTATATAAAATGAAGAATAATAATATATACTAAACAATATATTGAATTGACTAGATTTAAAAAGTATATTACAGTTAATTAATATAGGAAAACCATAAATAAACAAAAACAATAACATAATTTTACAAAAGATTAATTACAAGGGGTAAAAAATTATTAAAATTTTATGCAGGTAAGCTTAATGAAGTCGAAGTGTTAATTATAGAGAGGAGCAAAGAATATATGAATTTTGAAATCAATAGAATTTATTCCGGATTCAAATTGCTGGAAGAAAAAAATATTAGCGATATAAGTTCCACAGCCAGATTGTTTTATCATGAAAAAAGTGGGGCAAAACTTATCAGTATAGAAAATTCTGATGACAACAAGGTGTTTTCTATAAGCTTTAAAACACTACCAGATAATAGTACTGGAGTTTTTCATATATTAGAACATTCTGTTTTATGCGGATCAAGAAAATTTCCGTCAAAAGAACCTTTTGTAGAACTTGTAAAGGGATCATTAAATACTTATTTAAATGCTGCCACTTATCCAGATAAAACTATGTATCCTGTAGCTAGTAAAAATGATAAGGATTTTAGAAATCTTATGGATGTATATTTAGATGCAGTTTTTTATCCAAATATATATAAATATCCTGAAATAATGAAACAAGAGGGATGGCATTATGAAATAAACAATAAGGATGAAGAGTTGAAATATAAAGGAGTAGTATATAATGAAATGCAAGGAGTTTACTCTTCACCAGAATCATTACTTTTTAGAGGAATAAATAGTAATTTGTTTCCAGATACTCCCTATGCTTTTGATTCAGGCGGTGATCCTGATGACATACCAAATCTTACTCAGGAGCAATTTTTGGATTATCATAAAAAATTTTATCATCCTTCTAATAGTTATATTTATTTATATGGAGATATGAATATTGAAGAGAATCTTAAATTTATAGACGAAAATTATCTAAGCAACTTCAATAAATTAAATTTAAATATTGAGATATCAAGTCAAAAACCTTTTAAAGAAATGCAAGAAAAATTTATAAATTATCCTATATCCAATGAAGAAAGTGAACTTGATAAAACCTATTTGAGTTTAAATTTTGTAATAGGTGATGTAAAGGACAGGGAACTGTACTTAGCTTTTGATTTGCTGGAGGATATGCTTCTGGAAACTTCGGCATCACCTTTAAAAAAAGCTTTAATAGATTCATCTATAGCGAAAGATGTGTTTGGTATCTATAATAATGGTTCACTTCAAACTTCTCTTAGCATTATTATTAAAAATTCCAATGAAGATAAAAAGGAAAAGTTTAAATCAGTAGTTTTCAATACTCTTAAAGATATTGTGAAAAATGGTTTTGATAGAGATTTAATTGAAGCAGTAATTAATTCGAAAGAATTTGAACTTAAAGAAAGTGATTATAGTAGTTATCCAAAAGGGCTTGCTTATTGCGAAAAAGTATTGGGTAGTTTACTTTATGGAGGGGATCCTTTCCAAAACTTAGAATTTAACCAAATGTTAAATAAAATAAAAGCTAATGCTTACAATGGGTATTTTGAAAAATTAATTGAAGATAATATATTAAACAATAATCACAGTTTACTATTTATGGTTATTCCTAAGAAAAATTTAGCAGAAAAAAAAGCAAAGGAACAAAGAGAAAAACTATCAGCTATTAAAAGTTCTTTAACAGAAGAAAAAATAGAAAAGCTGATAGAAGAAAATTTTATACTCACGAAAAGACAATCATCACCAGATAGTCAGGAAGACTTAGAAAAAATTCCATTGTTATCCATTGAAGATGTTAAAAAGAATTTGGATACCTATAATACGATAATTGGAGATAAAAAAGACTATAAAATTCTGTATACGGAACTTGTAACAAATGGTATAGACTATATAGATTTTTATTTTGATACTAGTTATGTAGCTCAGGAAAAAATACCATATATAACTCTACTTTCTTATTTATTAGGAAGAGTGGATACTGAAAATTATTCCTATGAAGAACTTTCTAATGAAGTTAACAAGAATACCGGGGGTATAGATTTTAGTGCAGAAGCTTATTCAAATATAGCTGTTACAGGAGAATATTCTCCTAAGTTTATAGTTAAAGGAAAATCGCTGCATTCTAAATCACAAAATTTATTGGATATTGTCTTTGAAATAATTAAATTAAGTAAATTTGATAATCATAAAAGACTAAAGGAGATATTTGATGAATTAAAATCGAGAATAGAAATGATAATTGTAAGTGGTGGTCATAGAATTGCGTCCTCTAAATTAGCATCTTATTATTCTGAAATGGGCAAATATATAGATACTATTAATGGATTTACTTTTTATAAGTTTTTGACTGATATAGAAAAAAACTTTAATAGTAAAAAGGATGAAGTTATAAAAAATCTTTTGGAAGTATCAGAATCCATATTTACAAGTAGTAATTTAATTGTAAATATTGGAGCTGCTAAAGAAGATTATAAAAATTTATCAGAAATTTTACAAAGCATTATTTCGGATAAATTAAAACCTAGTTTAAAGGAACCGACAAAGTATAAGTTTGAATTGAAAAAAGAAAATGAGGCCCTAGTTACTTCATCTAAAGTGCAATATGTAGCAAAAGGATATAATTTTTCTCAATTTGGTTTTAAATATAGTGGTAAACTTCAAGTGTTGAGAACTATATCAAATTATGATTATTTGTGGAATAATGTAAGAGTAAAAGGTGGAGCCTATGGAGTTTTTATAAACTTTAAGAGAAACGGAAATATGAGCATTACTTCTTATAGAGATCCTAATTTAAAAGAAACTATAGATGTCTATGATAAATTTTATAAATATATTAATACTTTTTCTGCAGATGAAAGAGAAATGACAAAATACATTTTAGGAACTATAAGTAGTTTAGATACACCACTTACAAATTCAATGATTTGTGATAGGCAAGCGGCACTATATATTGGTAACATAGATGATGATTTTTTACAGGAAGAAAGAGAAGAGATATTGAAAACAAGTGTAGAAGACATTAGAAGTTTTGCACCATTAATAGAGCAATGCATGAAAGAAGATTGTATTTGTGTTTTAGGTGGAAAAGAAAAAATAGAACAAAATTCAAATCTATTTAACAGTATAATCAATGTATTTAATTAGCACTGAATAAAAGTTGATTTCACCTTGAAAAAGAATGTTTGTTTTTTAAAAAGAGTTTATTTAATAATTTAAATTTAAAAATCTGTGTTACAAATCATACATTGTAGCACAGATTTTTAAATTTAAATATCTACATGTATGCCTTTTGCATTCCATATTTCCTTAGAGTATTGTTTTATAGTATTATCACTGGAAAAAATTCCAGAATGAGCAATATTGTATACACACATTTCACGCCATTTAGATTTGTTTCTATATAGTTGATCTATTCTATTTTGAGCTCTTACATAATCGGCAAAATCTTTTAGCACAAAATATTCATCATTATTAGCCAGCAAATATTTGTGTATATCACTAAATTCTGAATTAATTACGCCAAGAGAACCATTTACTAGATTATCTAATATTCTTTTTAGCCTTGGATCAGAATTATATAAATCATAGGAATGGTAATTTTTGTTTTTTTCATAGGCTAAAACTTCATCTTTTTTCATACCGAATATCACTATATTATCACTGCCTACAGCATCATAAATTTCTACATTAGCTCCATCTAAGGTAGCTATAGTAACTGCTCCATTCATCATAAATTTCATATTACTTGTACCTGAAGCTTCTTTAGTAGTAGTGGATATCTGTTCACTTACATCCGCACAAGGTATAATTTTTTCAGCCAGGGAAACAGAATAATTTTCAAGAAAAAGCACTTTTATCTTTTCGTTTATACTATTATCATTATTAATTTTATTGGCTACAGTATTTATTAATTTTATTGTCTGTTTAGCTAAATAATATCCAGGAGCAGCTTTTGCACCAAAGAAAAAAGTTCTTGGTATAATATCTAAATTTGGGTTTTCTTTTAATCTATAATATAAATCTAAGATATTAAATATATTTAATACCTGTCTTTTATAGGAATGAAGCCTCTTTACCTGTATATCGTAAATAGAATCTGTGTCAATGGCAATGCCATATTTATCTTTTACGTACTTTGCAAAGTTTATTTTATTATTTTGCTTAATTCTGTGTACATTATCTTGAAAACTTTTATCTTTAGAAAAAGCTAAAAGTTTAATGAGGTTATTAGGAGTAGCTATCCAATCACTTCCTATGGTTTCAGTAATAAGATTAGATAATTTAGGATTAGCCTCCATTAACCACCTTCTATGAGTAATTCCATTAGTTTTATTATTAAATTTAAGAGGATAGAAATTTGCAAAGTTTGCAAGTTCCTTATTTTTTAATATTTCTGTATGAAGTTTGGCCACTCCATTTACTGAATGACTTCCAACTATTGCTAAATAGGCCATTTTTACATTACCATCAGCTATAATTGACATATCATAGACTTTTTTTTCATCTTTATATTTTTCTCGTACTTCATTACAAAATCTTCTATTAATTTCTTCAATTATCATAAATATTCTTGGCAAAAGTTTTTTAAATAAGTCAATAGGCCATTTTTCTAATGCTTCACTTAGTATAGTATGATTAGTGTATGCAATAGTATTAGTGGTTATATGCCAAGCATCTTCCCAAGATAAATTTTCTTCATCTACTAGTATTCTCATTAATTCTGCAACAGCTACGGAAGGATGAGTATCATTTATGTGAATTGATATATACTCATTAAATAAACTAATAGGTAGTTTATTTTTTTTAAATCTTCTAATAATACTTTGAATACCAGCACTTACGAAGAAGTACTGCTGTTTTAAACGTAATATTTTTCCCTCAATCCTAGTATCATCAGGATAAAGTACCTGAGAAATAGATTCAATTGAGTATTTATGCTCTACTGCTTTACTATATTCACCTTTACTGAAAGAATCTAAATCAAAATCTTTGTCTATGGTTTGAGCACTCCACAGTCTCAAAGTATTTACGGTGTTATTATTATATCCAATAACAGGAGTGTCATAAGGAACTGCAAGAACAGCTTCATAATTTTCATGTTTAAAGGAGAGTCTGTCATTTTCAAAAGCAGGAATAACTGTACCGCCAAATTTTACTATGACAGCTTTATCTTCCTTTCTAACTTCCCAAACATTACCTTGCCTTAACCAGTTGTCAGGAATTTCAACTTGATATCCATTTATTATTTTTTGTTCAAATAGTCCATAATCATACCTTATACCACATCCATGACCTGGAATCTCAAGAGAAGCCATGGAGTCAAGAAAACATGCTGCAAGTCTGCCTAAACCTCCATTACCAAGACCTGCATCGTTTTCAATTTCTTCAAGCTCTGAAAGGTTTATTCCCAAATCTTTAAGGGCTTCTCTGCATAAATCCGTTATACCTAGATTTAAAAGATTACTTCCAAGTAATCTTCCTATTAGAAATTCCATTGAAAAATAATAAACTTGTTTTACTTGTTTTTTATAGTATTGTTCATTAGTTTTCATCCATTTTTCAGATGCATATTCTCTTACTAGAGAACCGAGAGCTAAATATAAATGTAGTTTTGAAGATTCGGTGATATCTTCAGAATAAAGGTTCATGAGCTTCTTTTTAAAGTCATTTTTGATGAGGTCTTTCGTTAAATCCATGTTATTCCTCCTGATAAATTTAATATCCATATTTTTTCAAATACACAATAATAAATTATTAACTATATAATCTTTACTTCTTATTTATGAAATTTATTTTGAGTTATTTAGGGATATAAATTAATGAATAAAAGTTTATAAATAAATGAATAAATTATGCTTATAGATATTTGAAAAATGTAGGATTGAATAATAATACAAGTTTATAGAAATAATTTAATAGTTAAAATATCATAAGTAAATATTACATCTTTTGGATTATATAGTCAATATATCATGAAATAATAAATATATAAAATATGAATTTTAAAATAGATTATTGATAATAATATGTTTATATAATAATAATATATGGAGGTCGACCAGATGAAACAGGGAACGGTTAAATGGTTTAATGATGAAAAAGGTTTTGGTTTTATTTCTGTAGAAGGAGAAGATGATGTATTTGTTCACTATTCTGCTATAAAAGAAGAAGGAAAGAAAAAGAACTTAGATCAGGGGCAGGAAGTAAAATTTGATGTAGTGGATGGACCTAAAGGGCTACAGGCATCAAACGTACAAAAGTTATAAGATTAATAGAAATTAGCACTTCATTAAATAAATTGTATAATAGAGTAGTTTATAAGTATGTATACAATTATTTAATGGAGTTTTTAATTATAAATATATTAATTTTTAAATGAAAGTGGTAAGATGTTTTTATAAATATAAAAATTTTGCTGCAGCTTTACTCTTTATTGATAAACTAGCTTTTTATGTATGGAATAAATTATTGTTCATAATTGAAAAAGTATTGATCAGCAAAAATAGGAAAGAAAATATTAAAAAGAAAGAAGAGGTGAAAATCCTGATTTTAATACAGTATATAGAAATTTATAAAGCTTATTAAAATAAACTTTGTAATAGAATCAGGAACGCTTTGGATTTATTTACAATGGCTATGGAAAATAATAAAAGTAATAAACCATTAGCAGAAAGAATGAGGCCTAGAAATTTAGATGAATTTTATGGCCAAAATAAAATAGTAGGTAAAGGGAAAATTTTAAGAAGACTTATAGAGTTAGATAATTTGACTTCTATAATATTATATGGGGCTCCAGGAGTTGGAAAGACTACTTTGGCATTAATAATTTCTAAGGAAACTAAATGTGAATTTATAAAACTCAATGCTGCTACTATTAGTGTAAAGGATATTAAAGAATATATAAATAAAGCTGAAGAAGCATTAAAATTTTATGGTAAAAGAACTATATTTTTTATAGATGAAATTCATGGACTAAAAAGAGGAGCTCAGCAGGATGTACTGTTAAATGCTGTTGAAAGAGGCATAGTTATATTAATTGGTGCAACTACGGAAAATCCATATTTTGAGATAAATAATGCCCTTTTAAGCAGATCCAAGATATTTCAATTGGAAGGACTTAATAATGAAGATATATTCAAAATATTAAATAATGTTTTAAAGGATAAAGAGAGAGGCTATGGAGAAATAAAAATAAATATAGAAGAAAAATCTCTATATTATATAGCGGAGTTGTCAGGAGGAGATGCAAGATCTGCTATTAATACACTGGAATTAGCTGTTTTGTCCACCTGCAAAGATGAAAAAGGTATAATTAATATAACTAAAGAAATAATACAGGAATGTACTCAAAAGAAAATTATAAATTATGATAAAGCTGGAGAAAATCACTATGATATGGCTTCTGCTTTTATAAAAAGTATGAGAGGATCAGATGCTGATGCGGCTCTGTACTGGTTTGGAAGGATGATTATTGGTGGTGAAGATCCAAGATTTATTGTAAGAAGAATAATAGTACATGCCTCTGAAGATGTAGGAATGGCAGATCCAAAAGCAATGATAATAGCTCATGCTGCTTGGAATGCTCTTGAAACAATAGGTATGCCAGAAGCCAGAATACCTATTGCAGAAGCTATAATATATATATCAAAAGCACCTAAAAACAACTCTGTGATTGTTGCTGTAAATAAAGCTTTTGAGGATGCTGAAAAATATCAGTATAGAGTGCCTATATATTTAAGAGATGCACACTATAGAGGTGCAAAGAATTTTGGCAATGGAGTTGATTATAAATATCCACATGACTATCCAGGACATTATGTTGAACAAAAATATTTCCCAGAGGAAATGGAGCACAAAAATTACTATATAGATAATGAAAATTATAAATATGAGTAGTATTACTAATATAAAAGTATCAGTAAGAGATTTAATTGAATTTGTTTTAAGATCTGGAGACTTAATATTTACTTTTAGTGGTGGAAGTAGAAATATAGATGCAATTAAAATACATCAAAAAATACAAAACAGTTCTGGAGATAATTATAATTCTGAAGTGAGTATTTCTTATATTATTCTCAAGGATAATATTTCCTTGGAAATAAACGGGAGAATAGATGGGGTTATCATAGGTGAAAAGAATATTATAATTGATGAAATTAAAACTACTACTAATGATTTAGATAACATAAATGAAGATTATAATGATATGCATTGGGCTCAAGTCAAATGTTATGCTTATTTCTATTGTGTGAATAAAAATTTAAATACTATTGATACGAGATTAACTTATTATCAAATGGATTCTGGTGCAATAAAATATTTACTTAAATCTTACAGTATAGAAGAATTAGAAAAGTTTTTTATGGGTATTATTGATAAATATATATATTGGGCAAAACTGCAAAAAAATTGGATAGAAGTAAGAGATTCATCTATAAAAAGAATATTGTTTCCCTATGGAGAATACAGACTGGGTCAAAGGAAGTTGGCTGTTGCTGTATATACTTCAATTAAAGAAAATAAAAAAATATTTATAAAAGCACCTACAGGTATAGGAAAGACCATGTCAACTATTTTTCCTGCGTGTAAAGCTCTGGGTGAAGGAATTATATCAAAAATATTTTATGCAACATCTAAAAATATTACGGGTAAAGAAGTAGAAAAGGCCTTTACTCTATTAAATAAAAAAGGTCTTGAATTTAAAGTTGTATGGATTACAGCAAAGGATAAAATATGTTTTAATGAAGAAAGAAATTGTAATCCAGATTTATGCGATTACGCTAAGGGACATTTTGACAGAGTAAATAATGCTTTAAAAGATATACTGAATGAAAATATAATTACTAGAGAAGTAATAGAAAAATATAGTAGTAAATATAGAGTTTGTCCTTTCGAATTATCTTTAGATCTGACAGATTGGTGTGATTGTGTTGTTTGTGATTACAATTATATTTTTGATCCTAAAGTTTACTTAAGAAGATTTTTTTCAGAAGAAGGAGGGGATTATTGTCTCCTTGTAGATGAGGCTCATAATTTAGTAGATAGAGCAAGAGATATGTATTCAGCAGAGCTGTATAAAAAAGATATTTTAAGTTTAAAAAATAAATGTAAGGGTATATCTTCTTTACTTTATAAAAGTTTAAATAAAATAAACTCATATTTTATACAAGAAAGAGAAAAATGCGAAAAAAACAATTTAGAGATAGAAGTAGAAAAAACTTCTCCAAAGGAAATAATTCCTTTATTAAAAAGTTTTATATATCAGGTAGAAAAATTTTTAGCAGCAAATGAAAAGAGTGTTATTAAAGAAGATATATTAGAAATTTATTTTACTTTTAATTCTTTTATAAGAGCTTATGAAATTTATAATGATAAATATGTTACTTATAGACAGAAACTTAAGGATGAAGTATTACTAAAGATTTTTTGTATTGATACTTCAGAAGTAATAGGAAACTGTATAAAAAAGGCAAAAGCTGTTGTGTTTTTTTCAGCTACTTTAACTCCCATGAATTACTTTATATATTTATTGGGAGGAGATAAAGATTCTTATAGGATTAATTTGCCATCCCCTTTTAAAAGAGAAAATTTATGTCTCTTATTAGATGATAGTGTATCTACCAAATATATTAACAGAAAATATAGCTATAAAAATATAATTTCTATAATATATAGATGCATAACTGAAAGAAAAGGAAACTATTTTGTGTTTTTTCCTTCATATGTGTATATGAAAAGTGTTTTTGATATATTTTGTGAAAGATATAGTAAAATTAATGTAATTTGTCAGAAGAATAGTATGAATGAAGATGAAAAAAACAGTTTTCTCCGACTTTTTTCTGAAAAGAATGAAGAAACATTAATTGGATTTGCGGTAATGGGAGGAGTTTTTAGTGAAGGAATTGATTTAGCTGGAGAAAAATTAATTGGTGCTATTATTGTTGGAGTAGGACTCCCTAAGATATCTTTAGAAAGAAATTTGATTAAAGAATATTTTAATGAAAATAAAAGAAATGGTTTTTTATATTCTTATGTTTATCCAGGCATAAATAAAGTTTTGCAATCTGCAGGAAGAGTAATAAGGACTGAAAGTGACAAAGGTATTATTGTATTAATAGATGAAAGGTATTCTGAAAATACCTACAAGAAACTATTACCAGCAGAATGGGCCAGCATAATAAATATAAATAATATAACCAAAAACTTAAATAATGTTATTAGAGAATTTTGGTATAAAGAATAATTTGATTGTGAATATTTCAACAATATATATTTCATATATAAATTTTTTATTAAAAAAATAAATTTTACAAAAATTATATATATTCATTAATTTTTTATGGCAAGTAGTATTATAAATACAATATGTGTATTAAAATGGTAATAAAATAAATTTAAATTATTTATAATTATTCTATCAAATGTATATATTTAAAAATTTAAAATGATTAATTTTTCAATAAAAAAATAATAATAAGTAAAAATGCAAGTTTTCAGTTGAAAAGCGTCAAAAATACAATTATAATATATAATACACAGGTTCACTAAAATAAATATATATAATATATAAATTTGGAAGAAATTTTTATTGATATATATTGATAAAAAATATAATATATCAGTATAATTTTAAATTTCAGGGGGGCTAAAAATAATGAACGTAAAAATTGGTTATCCAGAAAACCAAGGACTATATGATTCACAATTTGAAAAAGATAATTGTGGTATAGGGTTTGTAGCAAATATAAAGGGTGAAAAAACCCATGATATTATAAAAAAGGGTATAGAAATATTGGTGAATTTAACTCACAGAGGTGGTGTTGGATCCGATGTTAAAACTGGTGATGGTGCTGGTATAATGTTTCAAATACCGCATGAATTCTTTAAAATAGCATGTGATAATCTCGGAGTAGTGTTACCGGAAGAAGGTGACTACGGAGTAGGTATGATTTTTTTACCTAAAGAAACAACCTTAACTCATCAATGTGAAGGAATAGTAGAGAGAGTAATACAGGAAGAGGGTCAGGAATTTCTTGGATGGAGAAATGTGCCGACTGATGGCAGAGTTATAGGAAGAACTGCAAAGGGATCGGAACCTGTAATAAAACAAATATTTATAGGAAATAAATGTGCAAATAAAGATGAGTTTGAAAAAAAATTATATATAATTCGAAAAAGAGCTGAAAGTGAAGTAAAAAGACTATTAGATAATGGATCAAATTATTTTTATGTTTGTAGTCTGTCCAGTAAAAAAATTATATATAAAGGTTTGCTTCTTCCAGATCAAATTACAAATTATTACATGGATTTAAATGATATAAATTTTACAAGTGCTTTTGCTTTGGTTCACCAGAGATTTAGTACAAATACTTTCCCTACTTGGGATTTGGCACAACCTTTTAGATATTTAGCCCATAATGGTGAAATAAATACTATAAGAGGTAATAGAAATTGGATGCATGCAAGAGAAGGAGTTTTGGAATCAAAGGTTTTTGGCAAAAATATAAGTAAATTATTCCCAATTATAAATCCTGCGGGAAGTGATTCTGCTTCATTAGATAATGTTTTTGAACTTTTGGTTATGGATGGAAGAACACCTGCCCAGGCAATGATGATGCTTATACCAGAAGCTTGGGAAGAAAATAAAGAAATGAATGAGGATAAAAGAGCTTTTTATGAATATTATGGTTCTCTTATAGAGCCTTGGGATGGGCCAGCTGCTGTTACTTTTACTGATGGAGTACAGGTTGGAGCGGTTCTTGATAGAAATGGATTGAGACCAGCTAGATATGTAATAACAAAAAGTGGAACAGTAGTTCTTTCTTCAGAAGCAGGGGTTTTGGATTTTGCAACAGAAGATATACTTGAAAAGGGAAAATTAGAGCCAGGAAAAATATTCTTGATCGATACAAGTAAAGGTAAAATTATCAGTGATGAAGAAATTAAAAAATCTATTTGTTCTGATAAACCTTATAAAGAAGCTATATCAAAATATAAATTTGATTTAGATGATTTAAATGGATTTGAAGAAGATTCACAGATAATACCAGAGATATTAAAGGAAAGACAACAGGCCTTTGGATACACCCTAGAGGACTTAAAAATAATTTTAAAAGGTATGGCATCTACAGCTAAAGAACCTCTTGGATCTATGGGTAATGATACTCCACTTGCAGTTTTATCCAATAAGCCACAAGTATTGTTTGCTTACTTTAAACAGTTATTTGCACAAGTTACAAATCCTCCAATAGATCCAATAAGAGAAGAACTTGTAACTTCACTTATAAACTATATAGGATCACAGGGAAATATACTAAATAAAGAACTTTATAACAATCCTTTTATAGAAATACAGTCACCTATTCTTACAGATTTAGAAATGTCAAAAATAAAGGTGTTAAATAATAATGACTTTAAGGCTATAACTATACCAATTACATTTAAGTATGATACAGGTATAGATGGATTTAAAGCAGCTTTGGAAAAGATTTGTGAAAGAGCTTCTGATGCAGTAAATAAGGGCTACAATATATTAGTTTTAAGCGATAAATCAAGTAATTCATATGAGGCTGCAATACCAAGTCTTTTGGCAGTATCTGCAGTTCACCATCATTTGATTAGAGAAAAAACTCGTACTAAGGTTTCTATTATAGTAGAAACTGGTGAAGCAAGAGAGACTATGCATGCAGCTCTTCTTTTAGGATATGGAGCAACAGCGGTTAATCCATATATAGCTTATCAATCTATAAAAGCTATGGTGAACGATGGAGAAATAAAAGATATATCTTATGAAAAAGCTGTAGATAATTATATATATGCAGTAAATCATGGATTACTTAAAATTTTATCTAAAATGGGTATATCAACATTGAGAAGTTATCACGGTGCACAAATATTTGAGGCTATAGGACTTAAGAGTGATTTTGTAGATAAATATTTTGAGGGAACACCTTCAAGGATAGAAGGCATAGGAATAGAAACATTAGCAGAAGAAGTCCTAATAAGACATAAAAATGCTTTCAATAAGATAAGAAAACCAGTTTCGGAACTGGATGTAGGTGGAAATTATGCATGGAGAAAAAATGGAGAATTCCATTTATTTAATCCAGAATCCATATACAAACTTCAAGTTTCTACAAGAAATAATGATTATAAATTATATAAAGAATATGCTGGGCTTATAAATAATCAAGACAAAAATTTATGTACTATTAGAGGGATGTTTAAATTTAAAGAAGACAATTCAATTCCAATAGAAGAAGTAGAACCAGTAAGTGAAATACTAAAGAGATTCTGTGCAGGAGCTATGTCTTTCGGCTCAATAAGTAAAGAAGCTCATGAGGCTATAGCAATTGCTATGAATAGAATAGGCGGGAAAAGCAATAGCGGTGAAGGTGGAGAAGATCCGATAAGATATAAAAAATCACCTAATGGAGATTGGAAGAGAAGTGCTATAAAACAAATTGCTTCAGCTAGATTTGGTGTTAATGCAGAATATTTAGTTAATGCAGATGAATTACAAATAAAAATGGCTCAAGGAGCAAAACCTGGAGAAGGTGGACAATTACCAGGCAGAAAAGTTGATGAAGCTATAGCTAGAGTTAGACATTCAACACCGGGAATAGATTTAATATCACCACCACCTCATCATGATATATATTCAATTGAGGATTTAGCACAGCTTATTTATGATTTGAAATCTACAAATCCTGAAGCTAGAATAAATGTAAAATTAGTATCAGAAGTGGGTGTTGGTACAGTAGCAGCAGGAGTTGCAAAGGCTCATGCAGATGCAATACTTGTAAGTGGTCATGATGGAGGTACAGGTGCTTCACCAGTGTCATCTATTAAACATGCAGGTATACCTTGGGAACTTGGTCTTTCAGAAGCACAACAGGTACTTTTACTAAATGATTTAAGAAGCAGGGTAGTTCTTCAAACTGATGGACAGTTAAAAACTGGTAGAGATATAGTGGTAGCAACTCTTTTAGGTGCAGAAGAATTTGTATTTGCAACAACATTACTAGTAGTACTCGGATGTACAATGCTTAGAAATTGTCATTTAAATACTTGTGAGATGGGAATTGCAACTCAGGATCCAGAATTAAGAAAGAATTTTAGAGGAAAACCAGAACACATAGTGAACTTCCTGACATTTATTGCAATGGAAGTTAGAGAATATATGGCAAAACTTGGATTCAGGACTATGAACGAAATGGTAGGAAGAGTTGATAAAATAGAAGTTAAAGATGAAAGCAGCCATTGGAAGGCAAAAGGAATAGATCTTTCTAAAGTATTATATAAACCTGATATGCCAAGTAGAATAAAGCCATATTGTGTAAAGAAACAAGATCATGGAATTGAAAACTCTATGGACTATAAATTAATAAAAATAGCTCAAGATGCTTTAAATAATGGAAGTAAAGTAGTTGCTAATTTTGAAATAAAGAATACAGATAGAACCGTTGGGGCTATGATTAGTGGAAAAATTGCAAAACTATATGGAAATAAAGGCTTACCAGAAAATACAATACAGTTTAACTTCAAAGGATCTGCTGGACAAAGTTTTGGTGCCTTTGGTGCACATGGATTGACACTTAATCTTGAAGGTGAGGCAAATGATTATGTTGGTAAAGGTCTTTCAGGAGCTAATATAATAATTAAGACACCAGCTAATGCAAGTTATAAGCAAGATGAGAATGTAATAGCAGGTAATACTATTCTCTATGGAGCAACTGAAGGGAAATTGTTCGTAAATGGATTGGTAGGAGAAAGATTTGCAGTAAGGAATAGTGGTGCTTTAGCAGTAGTAGAAGGTGTTGGCGATCATTGCTGTGAATATATGACTGGTGGAACTGTGCTTGTTATCGGTAAAATTGGAAGAAATTTTGCTGCTGGAATGAGTGGTGGAATAGCTTATGTACTTGATGAAGAGGATTCATTGAGAAGCAATATTGTAAATGCTTCTGTAGATATTGATGAATTAGATGAAGATGATATAGAGAAAGTCCATGCAATGATTGCAGAACACGAAAAATACACTCAAAGTTTAAAAGCAGCTAGCTTAATTAAAAATTGGGATAAAGCACAGAAGAAATTAAAAAAGATCATACCAACTGCTTATAAGAAAATTTTGCTAGAGAAAAATAAAGAAATTTCCGCTTTGAGAGCATAGGAGTGAAATGATATGGGAAAAACAACTGGTTTTAAAGAGTATAAAAGAAAGACGGCAAAAAAACGTCCCGTTAAAGATAGAATAAAAGATTATAAACAAATTTATCTTCCAATGAAAGAGGAAGAATTAAAAGAACAAGGTGCTAGATGTATGGAATGTGGAACTCCTTTCTGTTCATGGGGCTGTCCGCTTGGCAATTTAATGCCGGATTTTAATGATATGGTATATAATAATGATTTTGAATCTGCTTTTAAAAGATTATATTTAACAAGTAATTTTCCTGAATTTACAGGTAGAGTTTGTCCAGCTCTTTGCGAAGGTGCTTGTACGTTAGGGGTAAATTCTGATCCTGTAGCAATAAAGGAACTAGAACTTGGTATTATTGAAAAAGCTTTTAAGGAAAATTTAATAAAGCCTAATCCACCAAAAGTTAGAACAGGAAAAAATGTAGCTGTAGTAGGGTCAGGTCCATCTGGACTTGCTGTGGCTGCTGAATTAAACTCTGTAGGACATACCGTTACTGTATTTGAAAGACATGACAGAATAGGTGGACTTCTAAGATATGGTATTCCAGATTTTAAGTTAGAGAAAGAAGTTATTGATAGAAGAGTAAGTCTAATGAAAGAAGAAGGAATTATATTTAAAACCAATGCAGATATAGGAAAGAATTATGATATAAAAGATATTAAGGAAAGCTTTAATGCAGTAGTTCTTTGTGGTGGATCTACAATTCCAAGGGATTTGCCAATAGAGGGAAGAGAACTTGATGGTATATATTTTGCTGTTGACTTTTTAACTTATATAAATAAAAAAGTAGCTGGTGATGATGTAGAGCCTATAGATGTAAAAGATAAAAATGTTTTAGTTATAGGTGGAGGAGATACTGGTTCTGACTGTATTGGTACTTCTATTAGAGAAGGAGCTAAAAATGTATATCAATTTGAAATAATGCCAAAACCTCCTGAAGAAAGAGATGAAACAATGCCATGGCCATTATATCCTAAAACATTAAAAACATCTACTTCTCATGAAGAAGGATCTATTAGAGAATGGTGTATTGAAACTAAGAAATTTATTGGAGAAAATGGAAAAGTTACAGCTATAGAAGGAATAAAAGTTAAATGGGGTAAGGATGCCTCTGGAAGATTTGTTCCTACAGAGGTTCCAGGTTCTAAGTTTACCAAAAAAGTAGATTTAGTATTATTGGCAATGGGATTTGTACATCCTCAACATGAAGGTATTATAGATACTTTAAATTTAAAGCTGGATAATAGAGGTAATATTGCTGCAGACGAGAATCATATGACTAGTGTAAAAGGAGTATTTACAGCTGGAGATATGAGAAGGGGTCAATCACTTGTAGTTTGGGCTATAAATGATGGAAGACAGGCAGCTAAAGCTGTTGACGAATATTTGATGGGTGAGAGCCTATTAAGAGGTTAGTATATAAAGGTATGTATACATAATGTATGCATACCTTGCTTTTTTATTTTTGCTTAAATTGAATAAAATATTTATTTATTATTATGAGAAAATTAGGTAATTGATTTTAAATAATGTCTATAGCATAAAATGATATATTGTTTTATAATTCTATGCAAAAATATATCAATTAATAGATTGATTTGATAATTTATTAAAATATTGCTGATATAATTTAAAATTTATTTAAGATAAGTTTTAAATTATATAAAATTATTGTTGACAGTTTTACTCTGGTTTGATATTATAATGACATAAAGTTTAGTAAAATACTCAAGTTTAAAATTAATGGGTCATAATCATAAAGGAAGTGAGCTAATGAAGCTTTCAACTAAAGGAAGATATGGTGTGAAAGCCATGGTTGACTTAGCTATAAACTATGGAAAAGCACCTGTTTCAATTAAAAGTATTTCTGAAAGACAGAGTATTTCCGAATATTATTTAGAACAATTATTCTCAGCTCTTAGGAAAGGTGATTTAATAAAAAGTATTAGAGGAGCACAAGGTGGTTATGTTTTAAACAAAAATCCTAGAGAAATAAGTGTTAATCAAATTTTAGATATACTTGAAGGGCCTATAGAAATTTCAGAGTGTATTGAAGAAGATGGAGTTTGCAGTAACAGTAGCTGTTGTGCTACAAGACTTCTATGGGCCAAGCTTAAGGAAAGTATAGACAATGTTACCAGGTCCATAACATTACAGGATATGGTTGACGATTATAAGAGTATACAGCTTAAAGGAGAGGATATACATGAGTGAAAAAAGAGTTTATATGGATTATGCAGCTACTACTTACACAAGGTCAGAAGTTTTAGAGGAAATGTTGCCTTATTTTACAGAGGAATTTGGTAATCCATCTTCTTTATACACTTTTTCAGACAACACAAAAAAAGCTATTAATATTGCAAGAGAAAGAGTAGCTAAAGCTATAAATGCTGAAAAAGATGAAATATATTTTACTGGAGGTGGATCAGAAGCAGATAACTGGGCATTAAAAGGTATAGCCCTTGCACATAGGAATAAAGGAAATCACATAATTACTACACAGATTGAACATCATGCTATTTTACATACTGCTAAATTTTTAGAAAAAAATGGTTTTGAAATCACTTATCTTCCTGTAGATGAAGAAGGATTTGTAAAAGTAGAAGATTTAAAGAATGCCATAACAGAAAAGACTATATTAGTATCTGTTATGTTTGCCAATAATGAAATAGGTACAATTGAACCTATAAAAGAAATTGGAGAAATTTGTAGAGAAAAGAAAATATTATTTCATACAGATGCAGTACAGGCAATTGGTCACGTAAAAGTTGATGTAAAAGATATGAATATAGATTTATTGTCTTTAGCTGGACATAAATTCTATGGACCAAAGGGTATAGGTGCTTTATATATAAGGCGTGGTATAAAAATAGAAAATTTAATACATGGCGGAGGACAGGAAAGGGGAAAAAGAGCAAGTACAGAGAACATTGCTGGTATTGTTGGCATAGGAAAAGCTATAGAACTTGCTACATCAGAGCTTGAAGAAGAATCACAAAGACTTAATAATTTAAGAAATAAATTGGTAAAGGGAATAATGGAAAAAATACCTTATACAAAATTGAATGGCCCTAGCGACAATAGAAGACTACCAGGAAATTCAGATTTTAGTTTTATTGGTATAGAAGGAGAAACTTTACTACTTGATTTAGATTTTGATGGTATATACGCTTCTACTGGTAGTGCTTGTGCATCAGCTTCTTTAGATCCATCTCACGTACTTTTAGCTATAGGATTGCCACATGAAACTGCTCATGGATCTCTTAGATTAACTCTAGGAGCAAAGAGTACAGAAGAAGATGTAGATTATGTATTAGAAGTATTACCAGAAATAATAAGAAAAAGAAGAGAAATGTCACCACTTTGGGAAGATTTCTTAAAAGAGAAAGGGGAAAGATAATTATGATATATAGTGATAAAGTAATGGATCATTTCAGAAATCCTAGAAATGTTGGAGAAATAGAAAATGCTAATGGTATTGGTGAAGTTGGAAATCCACAATGTGGAGATATAATGAAAATCTATATAGAAGTAAAAGATAATATAATTAAAGATGTAAAATTTAAAACTTTTGGATGTGGATCAGCTATAGCTTCTTCAAGTATGGCAACAGAACTTATAAAGGGAAAAAGTATTGAAGAGGCTTGGAATCTTACTAACAAAGCTGTAGCAGAAGCACTAGATGGTCTTCCACCAGTAAAGATGCATTGTTCAGTTTTAGCAGAAGAAGCTATTCATAAGGCTATAAATAACTATAGAGAGAGTGTAGGACTTGAAGCATGGGAAATGAAGACTCATTCAGAGTGTATACATGAACATGTTCATGGCAATTAAATAACTAGATATATATATAATTTAAGATTAAAATACAGATATTATAGCATTGATTATTAAAATTCAAATTTAAAAGCTGCTTTAAAAATAATAATTATTTTTAAAGCAGCTTATTTTGTATTAAAGAATATATTGATGGTTATAATATCTTTAGGTGATAGTATGTATAGAAGAAAAGATTTTATGTGGATGTATGTCTATGATTTACAGGGAAAAAAATTAGGTTTTATAAGAGATTTAATTATAGATATGAATGAAAATAGTGTAAAGGGATTTGTAGTTTCTGGAATGAGTCTTTTAAAAAGCGTTTCAACTGTCTTAGTAAAAGATATAGTTTCTTTTAATAAATATATGATTGTAAAAAAACTAAGTAAAGATAACTATCTTAAATTTAATAATATAAGAGGACTAGATGTAATCGATAATTCGGGAAATGTAGAAGGTATAGTTGAGGAAATAATATTTCAAATCTCAAATTTTAAGATTAAAGGATTGATAATATCTCGAGGAATTTTATGTAATTTTAAAGAAGGTAAAAAAGTAATTTTACAAAGAGATTATATAATTGGGGATAGAAATATATTACATATAGATAAAAATAAAAAATTTAATTTTGTAACTGTTTTTCATAAATTAAATCTAGAAGATGGTGAAAATGAAAAAAAAACTTAAATATATAATAATTTTTATAATGATATGCATAATAGCATACATATTTTATTATAGCGAAATGATAAGAAACATATTCTATATAGTATTTACAAGTTTTATAATTGCATATATATTAAAACCTTTTAATGATTATTTAGTAGAAAAGGGTATGAAGAGAAAATTTGCATCTATCATTTTATTGATTGGCTTATGTTCACTAATAATAGGATTAGTATTATTTCTTATACCTGCTATAATTAAGGAAGGCAGTAATATAAATCAAACAAATAGAGAAATTTTTAATTATATTAATATTATCAATGAAAAGATAAAATTTATGAGAAATAGCTCATCTGGTAATAAGGCTTTTTTTATGCTATATAATAAAATTGAGCATATAATAAGAGGGCTTGCAAATAATTTAATAGAATTAAGTATAAAAATAGGTCAAAATATTTTAGCAATTGCTGTTATACCTGTAATTTCATATTACTTCTTATCAGATAGTAAAAATATAAAAAATAAGTTTTTAATTCTATTTAATGCAAAATGGAGAAATACTATTAGAAGGACATTAGATGATATAGATAAAAACTTAAGCAGATATATAATTGCCCAATTTATATTATCTTTTTTAATAAGCATACTTACGTTTATAGTATTATTTTTTTTAAAAGTTGATTATCCTATAATTTTATCTATGCTCAATGGAATATTTAATATAGTACCTTATTTTGGACCTGTCTTTGGTGCTGTACCAGCAATAATAGTAGCACTTATGGAATCACCTAAACAAGCATTGTGGACGGTTATAGGACTTTATGTACTTCAGCTTATAGAGGGGAATATAATATGTCCTAAAATTACTGGTGAGTCAGTAGATATACATCCCCTTTTAGTGATTCTACTTTTACTAATTGGTGAAAAGTTTGGAGGTATTATAGGTATGATACTTATAATTCCTATTTGTGTAATTTTAAAGGTAATATACGAGGATTTAAATTATTATTTATATTAATTTTATATGTAAAAAATGAATTTACTTAAATACCTTATTCAATTAATATTGACATAATGGATAATTTTAAATATAATCGTAAATGACTAATAATTTAAAGTGATGATGAGAAATAGTAGATATTTTTGATATACAAAGAGAGGAAGTGGCTGGTGAAAACTTCTTAGTCAATTTATCGAAGCTGTCTTTGAACTATATTTAGACATATTTAAATAGATAATGAGTCAATAGAGTAAATTATATTGCAGTATAAGGTCGGATCTTTATATTAAAGTAAGAAGCTTTAGTTATATTTGTCTATCTTATTATGATATGAGGATATTGATGTAATTTTTTTATATGTCGTAAGTGACACTATTATGTGTAATTAGGGTGGTACCGCGGAAATATAGCTTTCGTCCCTTGAATTTTCAGGGATTGGAAGCTTTTTATTATATGTAATTATTATCTAGAATAAAGAATTATCAATGAATTTTACTTGTTAAGATTTTGTATTTTTATATTATCACAGGAGGAAATAAGCATGGAAAAAATGGGATTAAATGAAATAAGAGAAGCATATTTAAGTTTTTTTGAGAGTAAAGGTCATTTAAGGTTACCTAGTTTTTCACTAGTACCAAAGAATGATAAAGGATTACTTATTATAAATGCAGGTATGGCACCTTTAAAGCCATATTTTACAGGATTGCAGGTTCCTCCAAGTACAAGAGTTACTACTTGTCAAAAATGTGTTAGAACTGGAGATATAGAAAATGTAGGTAAGACTTCAAGGCATGGAACTTTTTTTGAGATGCTAGGGAATTTTTCTTTTGGAGATTATTTTAAGGAAGAAGTTATTCCGTGGGCCTGGGAGTTTATAACTGAAATATTAAAACTTCCAAAAGAAAGATTATATGTTACAATATACTTAGATGACGATGAGGCTTTTAAAATTTGGACTGAAAAAGCTGGAGTAGATCCAAAACGTATATTTAGGCTTGGAAAAGAGGATAATTTTTGGGAGATAGGTAAGGGGCCTTGTGGACCTTGTTCAGAGATTCACTATGATAGAGGAGAAGGCGTAGTAACTTCTGTGGATGAATTCGTTAAAGCTGCTGATGAAGATAGAATTGTAGAATTTTGGAATCTTGTATTTACACAATTTGATAAAGATGAAGAAGGAAATTACAATAAACTTCCAAATCCTAATATAGATACAGGAATGGGACTTGAGAGAATAGCTGGTATAATGCAAAATAAATTTAGTATATTTGAAGTTGATACTATAAGAAAAGTACTTGATGAGGTATGTAATATATCACAAAAAGTATATGGAGAAAATGAACATAACGATATTTCTATAAGAATTATAACGGATCATATTAGAAGTACAACTTTTATGATTAGTGATGATATACTTCCGTCAAATGAAGGTAGAGGATATGTGCTTAGAAGGCTTTTAAGAAGGGCTTCAAGACATGGAAAGCTTTTAGGCATAAATGGTGCTTTCCTAGGCAGATTATGTGATGTTGTTATTGAAAAATCCTTTAAGGCCTATCCTGAACTAAAAGAAAAGAAAGATTATATAAAAAAGATAATAAAACTTGAAGAAGAAAGATTTGCAGAAACTATAGATAGTGGTATGGATATTTTAAATGAGTACATATTAGAGCTTAAGAAGGAAAATTCAAATATTCTGTCAGGAGAAAAAGCCTTTAGATTGTATGATACTTATGGATTCCCACTGGAGCTTACTGAGGAAATACTTGAAGATAAAGACATAAAAATTGATATAGATGAATTCAATAAAGAAATGCAAGAGCAAAGGGAAAGAGCAAGATCTGCAAGGGAAGAATCAAATTATATGGGAGTAAATAATGGTATTTTAGATAAAATACCGTATGATATAAAGACTGAATTTAAAGGTTATTCCAATTTAGAATTGCCATCTAAAGTTAATTTATTAATTTTAGGAGAAGAATTTGTGAATGAATTATCAGAAGGAGATAGTGGTATTTTAGTTACTGAGGAAACTCCATTTTATAGTGAAATGGGAGGTCAAATAGGAGATAAAGGAATAATCTTTGGAGATAATTTTGAAGGTATAGTTACTGATTGTAAGAAAAATATTTCAAATAAAATTATTCATTTTATAAATATAGAAAGAGGTATATTAAAACTTGGTGAAGAAATAACACTAAAAGTTGATAAAAATATAAGAAGCAGTGTATCAAAAAATCATACTGCAACTCATATGCTTCATAAAGCTCTTAGAATAGTACTGGGAGAACATGTACATCAATCTGGCTCTTATGTGGATGATGAAAGATTAAGATTTGATTTTACACATTTTACATCTTTAACTGAGGAAGAAATAAAAAGAGTTGAGTTTATTGTAAATAAAAATATAATGGAAACATTTGGGGTAGAGACTAATGTGATGACTTTAGAAGAAGCTAAGCAGTCTGGGGCAGTTGCTTTGTTTGATGATAAATATGGCGATGCTGTAAGGGTTGTATCCGTAGGTGATTTTAGCAAAGAATTATGCGGAGGAACTCATGTAAATAATAGTGGTGAAATAGGTCTATTTAAGATAATTTCAGAATCGGGGGTAGCTGCTGGTATAAGAAGAATTGAAGCAGTTACTGGATTTACGGCATTAAAAAGTATAGATGAAAAAATTGAATTGATAAAGAATATTGAAAGAGATTTAAAGTGTGCAGAAAAAGATATTTTAAATAAGATAAACATAGTCACAAACGAAGTGAGAGAGAAAGATAAAGAAATAATTAAATTAAAGTCAAAATTGGCATCAGGTTCTGAAAATGATATAATTAAATCTATTAAGGAAATTAAAGGGATAAAATTTGCAGCAGCGGCCTTAAAAGATGTTGATATAAATTCATTGAGAGATTTAGCAGATAAAACTAGAAATAAGATGGGTGAAGGTGTAGTTGTTTTAGGTAGTGATATTAATGGGAAAGTACAATTAATAGCTATGGCAACTAAAGATGCTGTACTAAAAGGTATTAATTGCGGTAAGATAATAAAAGAAGTAGCTTCTATCTGTGGTGGAGGCGGTGGTGGAAGACCAGATATGGCCCAGGCAGGAGGTAAAAAACCAGAAAAATTGGAGGAAGCAATAGAAAAAGTTGAAAGTATAATGGAAAAATTAGTTAAATAGTATACTTTTGCTGAAATATGATTTATAATATAAATATCTAGTTTTATACCATTTCACAAAGGAGTGAAAGTTTAGATGGGAAATAACAATGATAATACTATTCAATTTGATGTATTAAAAAATAAAAAGGATTTAACAAAGGCTATACTAAGTGAAGTATATGATTCTTTAAAAGAAAAAGGATATAATCCTATAAATCAGTTGGTAGGATATATAATATCTGGAGATCCTACATATATAACAAATTATAATGGCGCACGTGCTCTTGTAAGAAAACTTGAGCGGGATGAGATACTGGAAGAAGTATTAAAATCTTATTTAAATGTAAAATAAAAGTGCCTGTTATGGGCATTTTTATTTTTATTTTAGGCATAATAAAAGGAGTTAGATATGAGGATTTTAGGATTAGATATAGGTGATAGGACCATAGGTGTTGCTGTAAGTGATCCTTTAGGTTATACCGCTCAAGGGATTACTACTATAAGAAGAAAAAACGAAGAAAAAGATATAGAGGAATTAATAAAATTGTGTAAACAATATAATGTGGAGACCATAATTTCAGGACTGCCTAAAAATATGAATGGTACAATGGGTCCACAAAGTGAAAAGGTTTTACAATTTTGTGAAATTTTAAAAGAAAAAATAGATATACCTATAAAAATGTGGGATGAAAGACTTACTACCGTGGCAGCTCACAAAGCTATGTTGGAAGCAGATCTATCAAGATCAAAACGTAAAAAAATAGTAGACAAAATAGCTGCTACTTATATTTTACAAGGATATTTGGATAGTTTGTAAAAGTAAAATTTGACAAAGACTATTGTAATACTTAAAATAGTAATAAAATGGAGGTACATTGATTATGGAAAATGATGTAACAAATATTACTCTTTTAGATGAAGAAGGTAATGAAATAGATTTTGAAGTTATAACCAAATTGGATATTGAGAAAAATGAGTATGTAATAGTTGCACCTAAAAATGGTGATGATAATTCTGAAGCCGTTGTGCTTAAAATAGATAAGGATGAAGAAGGTAATGATATCCTTTATACTATAGAAGATGACGAAGAGTTTAACATGGTAAGCGAAGCCTATGAAGCTTTGTTCCCAGAAGGGGAATTAAATTAAAAAGCTTTTAATATGTAAATTTGGCTTTTTTATTTATGAAATGGGGGATTTATGTGCCTAAGTTATCGATAGATGAAATAGAAAAATTAAAAAATAATCTAAAAGAAAAAGGTTATAAATTAACGCCTCAAAGACGAGCCGTTTTAGATACTATAATAAAAAGTGAAGGCCAGCATCTTACGGCTGAAGAAATTTATGAATTAGTAAAAGTAGATTGCCCAGAAATTGGATTGGCTACAGTATACAGAACTGTACTTTTACTTGAAGAGTTAAATGTAGTTTGTAAGCTTGATTTAAATGATGGTTGCAGCAGGTATGAGCTTATTCATGAAAATGAAAATCATCAGCATCATCATCTTATTTGTATAAATTGTGGAAAAGTTATAGAAGTAGAGGGAGACTTATTAGAGTCCTTAGAAAATACTATTGAAGAAAAGTATGTTTTTAAAATAAAAAATCATAGTGTTAAATTTTACGGATTATGCAGTGATTGCAATAAATCTAGTAAATTAAAATAAATTTAGAAATATTTATAAATTATTATATAAATATTAAGCATAGGAAAAGAAATAATGATATTTATATATATAATATATTTTTGTATCGATAAATTTAAAAAGTTTAAATGCTTGTCTAAATACTTTAATAATTAGATATAATATAAAAATATATTTGTATGTTATATTTTATTTCTTTAAATATGACTAATTGGAAAAGGAGGGTAGAATTAATTATGCGTAGAGAAAGAGATAAAATTAAAATTATACCTTTAGGTGGTTTAAATGAAATTGGTAAAAATATAACAGCCATAGAATATAAAAATGAAATAGTAATAATTGATTGCGGATTAAAATTTCCCGATGAAGAAATGTATGGAATAGATATAGTTATTCCTGATGTGACCTATTTAGTTAAGAATATTGAAAAAGTAAAGGGAATATTTTTAACTCATGGACATGAGGATCATATTGGAGCACTTCCATATGTTTTAAAACAAGTAAATGTTCCAGTTTATGGAACGAAATTAACTTTAGGTATAGTTGAAACGAAATTAAAAGAACACGGTCTTTTAAGCATTGTTAAGCTTGTATGTGTTAAGCCAAGAGATATTATTAAACTGGACAGTATGTCAGTTGAATTCATAAGAACAAGTCATAGCATAGCAGATTCAACTGCAATAGCTATTCATACTCCAATGGGTGTAGTTTTACACACTGGAGATTTTAAAATAGACTATACTCCGATTGATGGTTGTGTTGCTGATTTTGCTAGATTTGCTGAATTAGGTAAGAGAGGAGTCTTACTTATGCTTGCGGACAGTACTAATGTGGAAAGACCAGGATATACAATGTCTGAAAGTACTGTAGGAGAAACACTCCAAAAGATATTTGCTAAAGCTACTGGAAGAATAATAGTTGCTACTTTTGCATCTAATATTCACAGGATTCAACAGGTAATTGAAGCAGCAGAAAAATTTGATAGAAAAGTAGCTGTATCAGGTAGAAGTATGGAAAATATATTGGCAGTTGCTATTGAATATGGATATTTGACAGCTAATGAGGGTACAATAATAAGTATAGATGCCATAAATAGATATCCTGCTGACAAAATCACAATAATAACCACTGGAAGTCAAGGGGAGCCTATGTCTGCCCTTACAAGAATGGCAGCATCTGAACACAAAAAAGTTAACATTGTTGAAGGTGATATGGTTGTAATTTCAGCATCACCAATACCTGGAAACGAAAAATTGGTTTCAAGAGTAATAAATCAATTGTTTAAAAAAGGTGCAGATGTTATTTATGAAGCTTTAGCAGATGTACATGTGTCTGGTCATGCCTGCCAAGAGGAATTAAAATTGATTCATACTTTAATTAAACCGAAATTTTTTATGCCAGTTCATGGGGAATATAGACATTTGAAACAACATGCTGAACTCGCTGTAAGGCTTGGTATGCAAAAGAAAAATGTACTTATAGGAGACAATGGAGATGTAATTGAGCTCACAAGAAGTTCTATAAGGAAAAATGGCAATGTAGTTTCAGGTCAGGTATTTGTAGATGGTCTTGGAGTTGGTGATGTAGGAAATATTGTTTTAAGAGATAGAAAGCACTTATCACAGGATGGAATTTTAACTGTGGTTGTAACAATTGAAAAAGAAAATGGCAGTGTCATAGCTGGACCTGACATTATTTCTAGAGGTTTTGTATATGTAAGAGAATCTGAAGATCTTATGGATGAAGCAAGGGAAATTGTCAAAAATGCTTTAAAGGAATGTGAAGAAAATCATATAACCGAATGGGCTACAATAAAATCCAATATAAAAGATGCTTTAAGATTATTTTTATATGAAAAAACAAAAAGAAGACCAATGATATTGCCAATAATTATGGAGATATAAGCAACTTAATTATTTTCTTAAGTTGACTTTTTATAAACATAATATTAGAATAAATATGGTGAAAGTAAAATTGGATGCTATATAGTATCCAATTTTTATTTATGACTTTTGTAATCATACATTGTAGTATAATTATTATTGAGGAATAAGTTTGGAGGATAAAACATGGAATTATTTACTAGAAGTGACATAAGAAATATAGCTATAATAGCACACGTTGACCATGGTAAGACAACACTTGTAGATTCGCTTTTAAAGCAGAGTCACGTATTTAGAAGTAATGAAAAAATTCAAGAAAGAGTTATGGACTCTAATGATTTAGAGAAAGAAAGAGGAATAACAATACTTTCAAAAAATACATCAGTAATACATAAAGGTATCAAAATTAATATTGTAGATACTCCAGGCCACGCAGATTTTGGTGGAGAAGTTGAGCGTGTATTGAAAATGGTTGATAGTGTTCTATTATTAGTAGATGCTTTTGAAGGACCTATGCCACAGACAAAGTTTGTTTTGAAAAAGGCTTTAGAACTTGGATTAAGGCCAATAGTTGTAGTAAATAAAATAGATAAACCTAATGCTAGACCAACAGAAGTTATAGATGAAGTTTTTGATTTATTTGTAGAATTGGGAGCTGATGATCAGCAACTTGAATTTCCAATAATTTATGCTTCTGCAAGAGATGGTATAGCTAAGTATGAAGTAGAAGATGATAATGACAACATGGAACCTTTATTTGATACAATAATTGAGCACGTAAAGGCACCAACTGGGTATTTAGACGCTCCTTTCCAAATGCTTGTAACTACTATTGATTCTAATGAATATGTGGGAAGAATAGGTATAGGAAAAGTAGAAAGAGGAAGATTAAAAAAGAATCAACAGGCTGCTCTTATTAGAAAAGATGGAACTACAGAAAATGTTAAAATATCATCACTTTATGTATATGAGGGCCTAAAGAGAGTAGAAACTGATGAGGTTATGATAGGTGATATAGCTGTTGTTGCTGGTATACAGGATGTAAACATTGGTGAAACTATAGCTGATGCCGCAAATCCAGAAGCACTTCCATTTGTAGAAATAGATGAGCCTACTCTAAGTATGTATTTTATAGTAAACAATTCTCCTTTTGCAGGTAGAGAAGGTGATTTCGTTACTTCAAGACATATAAGAGACAGATTAAATAAAGAATTAGAGACAAATGTAAGTCTTCGTGTGGAAGAAACAGATTCCGCTGATTCTTTTAAAGTAAGCGGAAGAGGAGAATTACATCTTTCAATATTAATAGAAACTATGAGAAGAGAAGGATTTGAATTCCAAGTTTCAAAGCCAATGGTTATATATAAAGAAAAAGATGGTAAAAAACTTGAACCTATAGAGAATTTAACTATTGATGTTCCAGAAGAATTTATGGGCGTAGTTATGGAAAAACTAGGACCTAGAAAAGCTGAACTTAAAAATATGACTTCAGCTATAAATGGTTATACAAGATTGGAATTTAGAATACCATCTAGAGGCCTTATTGGCTTTAGAAATGAGTTTATGACTGATACTAAGGGCAATGGTATAATGAATAGTGTACTTGATGGATATGAGCAATACAAAGGAGAAATACCTGAAAGAAGCAGAGGCTCTCTTGTAGTGTTTGAACCAGGAACAGCTGTAACTTATGGATTGTACAATGCACAGGAAAGAGGAAAACTCTTTATTGAAGCTGGTACAGAAGTTTATGCAGGAATGATAGCAGGAGAATGTTCAAGAGCTGAAGATATTGATGTTAATGTCTGCAAGAAGAAGCATCTTTCCAACACTAGGTCTTCTGGATCTGATGATGCGTTAAAATTAGTACCTGTAGGCGATATGACACTTGAGAGATGTCTTGAGTTTATAGCTTCTGATGAATTAGTGGAAATTACGCCTAAGAGTATAAGGATGAGAAAGAGAATATTAGATTCAAATCTTAGAAAAAGAGCAAGTAGAAATAAATAAAGATTATTGGATGGTATTGATATGAAAAGAAAATATAAAAGTAAAATAATTATTTGTATTTCTATAGTTATTATAACATTACTTTTTTTCTTCATATACATAGTAAACTCATTGAATCATCCTTTTAAGGTTACTAATAATAAAGAGTTTGAAATAAAAAGTGGAGATACTCTTTATGGAGTAATATCTAATCTTGACTCTAAAGGTCTTATTAGAAATCCTATAATTATAAAGGCTTATGTAAAATATAAAAAAGTTCCCGGCAATATTAAACCGGGACTTTATACTCTTTCAAGTAACTTGACTGTAGAAAAATTTATAAATAATATAAATAATGGTGCTTTTGATAAAAATACAGTATTTGTTACTATACCAGAAGGGTATGATTTATTACAAATTGCAGAATTATTAGATAAAAAAGGTGTTATAGCTAAGGAAGATTTTATAAAGGCAAATAATAATTATAAACTTCCTAATTATATAAATAAAAATAATAATAGAAAATATAAGTTAGAGGGATATCTTTTCCCAGATACTTATCAATTGAAAAAAAATATGTCTGGAGAAAAGGTAATAAATTTAATGTTAACACATTTTGAAAAACGATTTAGTGCTTTATTAAAAGAGAATAATATATCTTTAGATAAATCAAAATATGATAATATAATTACTATGGCATCTATAGTTGAAGGAGAAGCTAAAAAAGATGATGAAAGAAGTATAATAGCTTCAGTCTTTTACAATAGATTAAATAAAAATATGAAACTTCAATCCTGTGCTACGGTGGAGTATGCATTGGGTTATCATAAAGATAAATTGTATAATAAAGATTTAGAAATTAAATCTAATTATAATACCTATTATGTAAATGGATTACCAGCAGGACCTATATGTAATCCAGGATTAAAATCTATAGAAGCAGCTTTAAAACCTAAAAATACCAATTATATTTATTTTGTATCAAATAATGATGGAACTCACTTCTTCACAGACAATTATAAGAAATTTGAAGAGGTTAAAAACATTACTCAAGGTTCCAATTAGCTTGGAGGAATTTTTAATGAGTGGAATTACCTTTGATTATAATGAAGAATACATTAGAGGACTTATTTATGAAGAATCTGATATATTAAGAGAAATAGAAGAATTTGCCCATAAAAATCGTGTGCCTATAGTTCAAAAGGAAACCGCAAGATTTTTAGAATTAATGCTCACTATAAAAAGACCTTTAAATATATTGGAGTTAGGTACGGCAATTGGATATTCAGCTATATTGATGAGTATGTATTCTAGTAAAAATTCAAAAATAACAACTATTGAACGTGATATAAGTATGATAGAAGAAGCTAAAAAGAATATAAAAAAATATAATCTACAGAATAGGATAGAAATAAAACAAGGAGATTGTCTAGAAGTTTTAAAAGAATTAAAAGATAATGAATACGACTTTATATTTATGGATGCAGGAAAAGGCCATTATAATCACTTTCTTCCAGAGTGTTTAAGACTTATGAATAAAGATGCTGTTATTGTAGCAGACAATGTCTTATTTAGGGGTATGGTGGCAAATAATGAACTTGTAAAGAGAAGAAAGATTACTATTGTAAAGAGAATGAGAAATTATTTGGATATGGTTTCAAGAAATAAAGAACTCATAACATCTGTAGTCCCTATGGGAGATGGGATAGCTATTACTACAAGGAGGAAATATTAGATGAATAAACCAGAGATACTTGCACCAGCAGGAAATCTAGAAAAATTAAAAGCGGCTATAAATTTTGGAGCAGATGCAGTATACCTTGGTGGAAGTAAACTTAATTTAAGAGCTTTTGCAGATAATTTTACCACAGATGAACTTAAAGAAGGTATAGAATTTGCTCATAGTAAAAATAAAAGAGTATATGTTACATTAAATGTATTTCCACACAATGAAGATTTAGAAGGTTTAGAAGAGTATTTGAAAGAATTATATGAGCTTAAAGTAAATGCTATTATTGTATCAGATCCAGGTATAATTATGACTGCCAGAGAAGTGGTACCAAATTTAGAATTGCACTTAAGCACTCAAGCAAATAATGTAAATTGGAGATCTGCTATATTTTGGCATAAACAGGGTGTAAAGAGAATTGTTCTTGCAAGAGAACTATCTATTGAGGAAATAAAAGAGATAAGAGAAAAAATTCCAAGTGACTGTGAAATTGAAGCTTTTGTTCATGGCTCCATGTGCATGTCTTATTCAGGAAGATGCCTTCTTTCAAATTATATGACAGGAAGAGATTCCAATAGAGGACAATGTGCTCAACCCTGTAGATATAAATACTATCTGGTGGAAGAAAAAAGACCTAATGAATATTTTTCTATAAATGAAGATGACAAAGGAACCTATATAATGAATTCAAAAGATCTATGCATGATAGAACACATACCAGAACTTGTTGAGGCGGGGATAAATTCATTTAAAATTGAAGGTAGAATGAAAAGTTCTTATTATGTAGCTTCTGTAGTGAAAGCTTACAGAGAGGCTCTTGATCATTATTTTGAGAATCCTATTGCATATAAATTTGACCCTAAATGGATGGAGTATTTAACGAGACCTAGCCATAGGGTATATTATACCGGCTTTTACTTTGGAGAAAAAGATAAACAATATCATAGCTCTTCAGCTTACATAAGAAATTTTGATATTGTTGGAATGGTATTAGACTATGATTTGAAAACTAAAAGAGCTGTTATAGAGCAGAGAAATAAAGCTTTTCAGGGAGATACTGTGGAAGTTTTAAAGCCAAAGGGAGACAATATTATTATAGAATTACAGGATTTAAAAGACAAAAATGATAAACCTATTGAATCTACACCAGTAGCTCAGATGATATATTCAATAAAAACGGATGTAGTTTTAGAAAAAGGTAATATTCTTATTAAAGAAAAAAATCAGAATATATAAATTTTAATTTATATATTAATATAATTACAATATAAAAAATATCTATTTATTAATGGATATTTTTTGTTAAAACACGTATATTTTAAATTGTTTATAGAGATCATTTTGTATAAAATACCTTGCTTTAGTCTAGAATTAAGACTAGGGTGAGGTGTTTTTTGTGAATATAAAAAGTAAAAAATGTTCCATAGTTCTGATTGTTTTTTTTAGTATGTTTATTTTTTTGATATATAAATTGTATTCTATAGCTTATATTAAAAATGCTACTCTTATGACAAGCTTTAATGCCCAAAATACTTCTTTTGAAAGGACAACAGATCTAAATTATAATGTATTAGATACCAATGGTAAGCAGCTTTTAAACTATCAACAGGAATATTATGCAGTAATAAATCCATATATATTTCTTAAGAACAATAGCGACACAAATATGTATGATCTTAGAGCATTAACCTATACTCTGAGGAATTATAATAAAGATTATGATCTATTTAATGATAGCATTAAGACAGAAAATCAGAAGCTGTATTGGAAAATTGATGAGGATATTTATAATAAAATTAAAAATATAAAAGATGTAAATGGATTTTATGCTTATACCTATTATAAAGTTGACCGAAGTGAGGCAGCGGACATAGGCAATATATTAACCAATATGAAAGATAATAACAATAAAGATAAAGGTAAGGATTCTTTAGAGTATTATATTTCAGATAGATTAAAAGACAATTCTTATAATCAGAAAGCTTTTGAAAGAGATGTATATGGAAATCTTTCGGATATAAAAGATATAAAAAATAATAGTAATATAAATGTAAAGTTAACTATTGATAATGATATGAATAATAAAGTAAATTCTATTTTAAATGAAGATGAGTTTAAAGATTATGATCAAATTAGTGCTTTAGTAATGGAGAGTGATACTGGTAAAATAAGAGTATTAACTCAAAAAAATTTTAACAGAGGGAATGTTAATATGGGAATAGAAGATGGATATCTTTTTCCGGGATCCATATTTAAGATTATAGTGGAAGAAGCAGCTTTAGAAAGTAACAGCATAAATACTACACAAAAATTTCAAGATACAGGTAAATATAATCAAGAGGGTAAAACAGGAAATTACACAGTAAATGAAGCCTTTATATTATCTTCTAACGAGGCTTTTATGAAAATAGGAAATATTACAGGCTACGATAATATATATAAATATGCAAAAGATCAGGGGATTTTTGATAAAGTATTGGGGTTAAATTATGAACAATATGCCATACCTAAATTAGATCCAAATTCTGTAGGGGATATAAGTTTAATGTCTATAGGACAGAAGTTTAGAATAACTCCGTTAGAAGCATTAAGTCTTCCAAATACAATTATTAACAATGGAACATATGTGAAACCAAGTATTATAGAGTCATATGTAGATACAGATGGTAAAGTGGTTTATACTCCAGACACTATAAGAAAAAATGTATTGAGTATAAGTACAGTAAATATAATAAAAGATCAGATGAGAAAGGTAGTAACTGATAAAAAAGGAACTGCACAGTTAGCTTATGTAGCTAACAATGATATAGGAGGTAAAACTGGAACATCCACCAGAATTGAAAAGGAGAAACACGTAGATGGATGGTTTGTGGGTTTTTTTAAGATAAAAGATAAATATTATTCAGCTGTAGTTCAGGTACCGAATATAAAAAGTAGTGAAGAAGCCGGGAATACAGCGGTACCTGTATTTAAGCGGATAGTAGAGGAACTTAATAAATGATCATAATCAGTATAGAAATATAATATTTTTTAATAATGATCTTTAATTAATATAGTACATGCACTTTTTTTATAAACAAACATAATATATTAATAAGCACTATTGGGAGGGGCATCTCTGTGTTTATAATATATTGCCTACTAAATATGTTTGGTAGCATAACTTTTTTGACAGCTTATGTTGGAAATGGTGCTTCATTTCCAAAACCGTTAACAGAAAGTGAAGAAAAGTATTACTTAACTAAATTAAAGGAAGGAGATAAATTTGCCAAAGGTGTATTGGTGGAAAGAAATCTAAGATTAGTGGCTCATATTGTAAAAAAATATTCTTATTCTGGAAAGGATTCGGATGATTTAATATCAATAGGCACGGTAGGACTTATTAAAGCTATTGATTCATTTAACGATTCTAAGGGTACTAGGCTTGCCACATATGCTGCTAGATGTATTGAAAATGAAATATTAATGCTAATAAGAAATAATAAGAAAACAAAAGGTGAAGTATATCTTCAAGATCCTATTGGTATAGATAAAGAGGGAAATGAAATTTCACTTATGGATATTTTAAGCAGTGAAGAGGATTCTGTTATAGAAATTGTGGAAAATAGAATTCAAGTTAAAAAGCTCTATGAAGAAATAGATAATTGTTTAAAGGGAAGAGAGCGATTAATTATTTTGATGAGGTATGGATTAAAAGATGGAAGAGCAAAGACTCAAAGAGAAATAGCAAGTTTACTTGGAATCTCAAGGTCCTATGTTTCTAGAATTGAAAAAAGAGCACTGAAGAAATTAAATCGTCAATTAAACGTAATGGATAAGTAAATCATGTTTATCAATTGAAGCAAGTTCTTAATTCAGGTGGGTATTCTTTTACCCCATCTTGAATTTTAGAACTGCAAATGCATGGCTTACTTGACGTCGAATTCCCACTTGAAGAAAAGCAGAGAACCAAAATCTTTTTTTGATTTTGTGTGAATCGCTTTCACAGAGTGCAAGCAGAGAACCAAAATCTTTTTTTGATTTTGTGTGAGGGCTGTACAGAGTGCGTTGGATACTTACGCCAAGTTAGTCAGGTTAAAAAGATACTCTATAAGAAAAGCGAAAAACAATATAATTTTGTTTTTTCGCTTTTTTATTGCATAATAATCAATAGTTAGATTTTATTAAAATATTTATTTTAGTATGAAGGTTTAAACTATAGTGTATAATTGTTAATTTTTTTTTACTAAATAACAATTATGTTATATAATTATTGTATATTATAAATGTTAAGTACTGGAGGATTAAAGTTGAAAGATTTAAATGAACTATTAAAATTGACACTAGATAATAAAGCATCTGATTTACATATAACTGTTGGGGTACCACCGGTTATAAGAGTAAATGGTGAACTTAATCCCATAGATGAGGACAAACTCTTTCCACAAGATACAGAAAAATATGCAAGAGAATTACTTCAATCCAAGTTCAATGAATACTGTGAAAAAGGTGAGATGGATTTATCTTATTCTGTAGCTGGTATAGGAAGGTTTAGGGTTAATGCCTATAAACAACGTGGAAGCGATGCCATAGCAATTAGAAATGTAGGATTAAAAATACCAGAACTTAAAGATTTGAAATTTCCAAAATCCATAGAAGAAGTGATTCAGGCACAAAGGGGATTAATATTGGTTACAGGACCTACAGGAAGTGGTAAAAGTACTACATTAGCAGCAATGATAAATGAGATTAACGCTAATAGAAAGGCTCATATAATAACCTTAGAAGATCCTATTGAATATATGCATAAACACAATAAATCAATTATAAATCAAAGGGAGATAGGAAGAGACAGCAGCAGTTACGCTACTGCGTTAAAAGCTATTTTAAGAGAAGATCCTGATGTTATTTTAATTGGAGAGATGAGGGATTTGGAAACTATATCTATAGCTATTACGGCAGCTGAAACAGGTCATCTTGTATTTTCTACATTGCATACAATAGGTGCTGCAAAAACTATAGATAGAATAATTGATGTATTTCCACCTTTTCAGCAGCAACAAATAAAAATACAGCTTGCCGCTGTTATTAAGGGTATAGTATCTCAACAATTAATACCTATGGAAGATAATACTGGCAGAATAGCAGCTTTGGAGATAATGATTAGCACTCCTGCTATTCAAAATCTTATAAGGGAAGGAAAAACCCATCAGCTACAATCACTTATACAAACTGGAAATAAGTATGGTATGAAAACTATGGATATGTCTTTGGTAGAATTATATAAAAAAGGTATTATCTCTAGAGAATCTGCTTTAATGTATAGTGTAGATAAAGAACTTATTTCAAAATTATTAATTTTCTAGATATAAGTTCTCAAATTGAATACATTATATATTTTAAGGTGACTTTAAATATATTAAAAGAAAGTGGATATAATATTTAGTAATAATATCAATTATGATTACGTTGTATATTAAAATATTTTTAATGTTTTTATAGTAATTAAAATATTTTTGTGCTAAAATATCTTTGTTTGGGGGGATACATAGTGGATGAACTAAAAAATATAATTATTATTGGTTCACGTGCCTTAACAGGTTTTGTATTTGTTTTTTCTGCATATTGCTTATTTATTTCTTTATTTGGATTCCATAAAAAGAAGGAAGTTTCTTCTGTAAAACCTAAAAAAAGATTTGCTTTAATAGTAGCCGCACACAATGAAGAAACTGTTATAAGTGATATAGTACTTAGTCTTAAAGGACTAGATTATCCAAAGGAAATGTATGATACTTTTGTAATTGCCGATAATTGTACTGATAATACTGCTGATAAGGCAAGGAAAAATGGTGCTTTAGTGTATGAAAGATTCAATAATGATAAAAGAGGAAAAGGATATGCACTTGAATGGATGTTTAAAAAATTATTTAAAATGAAAAAGAAGTATGATGCTGTGGTTATATTTGATGCAGATAATATAATTTGTAAAGATTTTTTAAATGCCATGAATAAAAAACTCTGTGAAGGCTATAAAGTAGTGCAAGGTTATTTAGATAGTAAAAATCCTAATGATACTTGGATTACTGGAAGTTATTCTATCTCTTTTTGGGCAAATAATAGAATGTTTCAGCATTCAAGAGATAATTTAGGAATATCCAGTCAATTAGGAGGTACAGGGTGTTGTATTGACATAAAAATGCTTGAGAAATTAGGTTGGGGTGCTACTTGTTTAACAGAGGATTTGGAGTTCACCTGTAAACTAGTGAGCAATGGATATAAAGTAGGATTTGCCTATGATGCTGTAGTATATGATGAAAAACCACTTACATTAGTTCAATCATGGAAACAGAGAAAAAGATGGATGCAAGGTTATGCTGATGTATCAGAAAGATATTTTTTTAGATTGTTGAAAAAAGGTATAAAGGAAAGAAATTTTACTGCTATTGATTGTGCTATCTATACAATACAACCTGTGCTATTTATCTTAATGGGTATATCAACAGTAATTGGAATAGGCAAGTTATTGTTAAATAGTTATAACTATTTATTTGGTACTAATATAGTTGTGGGTTCTTCAAATACTGGTGTATTTACAACTATGACAGGAGTTTTGGCTATAATAATGTATCTATACACACCTTTTTTATTGCTTTTAGATAAAAAATTTAATTTAAAAATTTTAATTTATTATATTATACTGCCTGTTTATGCTATAACATGGTTGCCGATTTCTATTCAAGGTATTTTAAATAGAAAAAATAAGGAGTGGAGTCATACATTACATACAAGAAGTGTTGATATAAAAGATTTCGAAAAAGCAAATTAATTAACCTTAGGTATTATAATAAAGAGGTTAGGTAATACCTACCTCTTTTTGTGCTATATAGCATTAAAATAATTAAGTAGTATAGAGATAGATTAAAAATTAAGTTTAAATTCCATTTATAGGTACTAAAAATAACTATATAGACAATAAATTTAAATCTAATATAAAAATATATTAAAAAAAAAGAGGAAAAATAAATTATATGTTGAATATCTTATAATGAAAAGGGTTCTCTTATAGGGGGGGAAACTGTATGAATGATTATTTAGTAGGAATAGATATTGGATCTTCGAAGATATGTGCGGCGGTAGGCAGATTTAATAAAAATGGGGAACTTACAATACTAGGTGTTACTTCTGTTGTGAGCCGCGGATTAAAAAAAGCTGTTGTAGTTGATATTGACAATTCAGCAGAATCCATAAGGGAATGTGTAAAAAAGCTTGAAAGAATGGTTGATATTGAAATAAAAGAAGCTTATATTTCACTCCCTGGAGGAATAAGTGAACTTGTACATAATACTGGAATAGTAGCTATATCCTCTGAAGATAGGGAAATAAGAAAGAGTGATGTTGATAGAGTTTTAGAAGCTGCTAAGCTTATATCAATTTCATCTGATAAAGAAATTATAGGTATTGAGCCACAACAATTTATTATTGATGGTTACGATAATATTAAAGATCCAGTAGGAATGAGCGGATTGAGATTGGAAGTAGAAGCGGAAGTGCTGTTGGCGCAAACAACTATAGTTAATAATCTTATTAAAAGCGTAAATAAAGCTGGAATTGAGGTTAATGGTATTTGCCTTCAACCTAAAGCCACAGCTAAAGTAGTATTGATGCAAGAAGAAAGAGAAATGGGAGTTGCATTGGTAGATGTAGGTGCTGAGATAATAGATGTAACTATAATAAAAAATGATAATTTATGTTTTACATCAATAATACCGCTAGGTGGAAACAGTATAACTAATGACATATCATTGGGTCTAAAAATACCATTGAGTGAAGCAGAAAAATTTAAAGTTAAATATGCTAATTTACTGGAAGATTCTATAAACTCGGAGAAAAGGGATTTCAATATTAAGTCATCTTACAATGAAGACATAAAAGTAGATTATAATTTTCTGAAGGAAATTATAGAGGCTAGAGTAGAAGAACTAATAACACTTACTAAAAATGAAATAATTAGAAGTGGTCATTTTGAAGAAATTACTGATGTTGTATTTGTTGGAGGAGGTATTTCCTCCATTAAGGGAGTTGTAGATTTGTCAAAGAGCATATTGAAAAAACCTGTTAGAATTGGATCACCTAAGTATGTAGGTGCTGCTAATCCTATATATGCTGCGGCAGTTGGTATTGTGAAAGATGCCTCTGATATTTTTAAACAAACTGAAACATTAAATAATTATCATGAAGAAACAGAAAATGATAGTATTTGGAATCAAAGTAATAAAAAGAATTATGAAAATACAAGTGTTTTATCAAAAGTAAGAAATTTTCTTGCAGATTTTTTCTAATGAGGAGGGAATATTGTGCTTGATTTTGATGTTGATGTTCAACAATTTGCGCAGATAAAAGTTATAGGATGTGGTGGCGGAGGAAACAACGCTGTTAATAGAATGATTGTAGAAGGGCTTAAAAATGTAGAATTTATTGCTATAAATACAGATAAACAGGCTTTGGCACTTTCACAAGCCTCGCAAAAAATACAAATTGGAGATAAGCTTACCAAGGGTCTTGGAGCGGGAGCTAATCCAGAAATAGGTCAAAAGGCCGCAGAGGAAAGTAAAGATGAAATATCTGAAGCTATTAAAGGTGCGGATATGGTATTCATAACTGCTGGTATGGGTGGTGGAACTGGAACTGGTGCTGCACCTGTAGTTGCAGAAATAGCAAAATCTATGGGTATACTTACAGTAGGAGTTGTAACAAAGCCATTTCCTTTTGAAGGAAGAAAAAGAATGATTCATGCTGAGGGCGGTATAAAAAGCCTAAAAGAAAGAGTAGATACTCTGGTAACTATACCAAATGAGAGATTACTTTCAATTGTAGATAAAAAGACTACGTTAGTTGAATCCTTTAAATTTGCAGATGATGTTTTAAGACAGGGTGTACAAGGTATATCAGATCTTATAACAATACCAGGACTAGTTAACCTTGATTTTGCAGATGTAAGAACTGTAATGTTAGATAAGGGGCTTGCTCATATGGGAGTAGGATCTGGTACTGGTGATACAAGGGCAGCAGATGCAGCAAAAGAAGCCATATCTAGTCCATTGTTAGAAACTTCAATTGTTGGAGCTACTGGTGTGCTTTTAAATGTAACTGGTGGAGAGGATCTAGGACTTCTTGAGATAAATGAAGCAGCACAAATTGTACAAGAAGCTGCAGATCCCGATGCAAATATAATTTTTGGAGCAGTTATTGATGAGAATCTAAAAGATGAGTTAAGAATAACTGTAATTGCTACAGGATTTGAGAGTGATAAAACTGAAACCACATTTGTAAATAATATCAAAGAAGAAATTAAAAAGCCAGAACAAGAAGTTGCAAGTACGATAGATTATTCATCTAATATTAAACAAGATGATTTAGACGTTCCTGCATTCCTAAGAAGGCAGCATAAAGGAAGATTATAAATAAAAAAGCACTGTTTTATTTAAGTTAGATAAAACAGTGCTTTTTTATTTTAAAATTTATAGTTTATCTATTAGTTTTATTTAAAAAATTTTATCTTTGTATAATATATATAAAGGTAAAATTTTTGTATGAGAATGAATTTAATTGATATTATTTATTGTAAACTGGCATATTTAAGGAATAAAAAGTTTTGATTAGGGATTACAAATTGACAAAATTTTATAGAATTAAGTTATATAATAAAGTCTAAAGGAGGGATTCAAGTGGTTGTATATTTGGATATACTTATTATTGAAAATTTAATTGTAAATATGTTTTTGTTATATATAACTTCTCAGACATTAAAAATAAAAATTAAATTACAATATTTACTTGCAGCTGCTCTTTTGGGAAGTATGTATGTTTTAACTATTATATATCCCTTACCTAAACTCTTATCTTCCATAGGTTTTAAGTTTTTTGTAGCCTTATTAATGATAATTGTAGTTTTTAGAAAGAGTAATGTAATATTTAATATTAAAGCAGCTGCTATATTTATATTATATTCAATGATGACTGCTGGATTTTGCATTTTTATAGAATTTTATTTTAGTAAAGGTTTAACTTTTGATAATATGCCTGTGTTTTCTTATAAATATATTTTATGTTCTATAATGATTTTATATATAACAATTCACAGAATAATTATTTTTATAAAAGACCGTAAGGAAATAGTAAGTTTTATATATGATGTGGACATAATGTTTGATGAAAAGAAAAAGAGAGTAAAGGCATTTTTAGATACAGGAAATGAATTGAGAGAGCCTTTGACTAATCTTCCGGTTATGATTGTAGAAAGATCCATTTTAAAAGACATAAATATAAAAGAAAAAGATATGTTTTACATACCATTTAAAGTTGTAAATGGCTCAGGAGGATATCTAAAAGGATTTAAACCATCCAATGTAAATATATATAAAAATAGTATGCTTGAAAAAACTGAATTAATTGTTGCTGTTTGCGATACTAAGCTCAGTGACTTAAATGATTATAATGCTTTATTATCTAGAGGAATTATTTAGTATTGGGGGAAATAGGGATGTGGTTAAGTGTCTTGTTTAATAGAATATTAGTAAGATTTAAAATTTTTGCAAAAAAAATAATGTATATTGGAGGAAATGATGCTTTGCCACCACCTCTTACAAAAGATGAAGAGAATGATTTAGTGAATAAGCTAGTAGAAGGTGATGAAAGTGTAAGAGCTATTCTCATTGAAAGAAATTTAAGGTTAGTTGTGTATATAGCGAGGAAATTCGAAAATACAGGTGTTGGTGTAGAAGATTTAATTTCAGTAGGTACTATTGGTCTTATAAAAGCTGTAAATACTTTTAATCCAGATAAAAAAATAAAATTGGCAACTTATGCATCTAGATGTATAGAAAATGAAATATTGATGTATTTGAGAAGAAATAGTAAAGTAAAAGCTGAAATATCATTTTATGAACCTCTTAACATTGATTGGGATGGAAATGAATTGTTATTATCAGATATATTGGGCACAGAAAATGATGCTGTATATAATTTAATAGAAGATGAGGTAGATAAACAACTTTTGATAATAGCAATGAAAAAACTAAGCATGCGAGAAAAAGAAATAGTTGAGCTTAGATATGGCTTAAATGGTAAGGGAGAAAAGACTCAAAAAGAAGTAGCAGATATGCTTGGAATTTCTCAATCCTATATTTCAAGACTTGAAAAGAGAATTATAAAAAGATTAAAAAAGGAAATTAAAAAAATGTTGTAAGGTTGTCTTTAGTATAAAATCAGTTTTCAGAGGGAATAATTTAAATGCTATTATTCTAAAGGGGCTGATGATATTGATGATCAATAAAGTAGAAATATGCGGCGTTAATACTTCAAAACTTCCAGTGTTAAAAGAAAAGGAAATGAGAGAACTTTTGCTGCAAATGAAAAATGGCAATACAACTTGTAGAGAAAAATTTATAAGAGGCAATTTAAGATTAGTGTTAAGTGTTATACAAAGATTTAATAATAGAGGAGAAAATGCAGATGACTTATTTCAAGTTGGATGTATTGGGTTAATAAAATCAATAGATAATTTTGATTTAAGTCAAAATGTTAAGTTTTCTACATATGCAGTTCCTATGATAATAGGAGAAATAAGAAGATATTTAAGGGATAATAATTCTATAAGAGTTAGTAGATCTTTGAGAGATATTGCCTATAGGGCATTACAGGTAAGAGATAAACTTATTGCAAAAAACAATAAAGAACCTACAGTATCACAAATTGCTGAGGAGCTTAAAGTTCCACGAGAAGATGTTATATTTGCATTAGATGCTATACAGGATCCCATATCTTTATTTGAACCAATATATCACGATGGAGGAGACGCTATATATGTCATGGATCAAATTAGTGACAGTAAAAATCTAGATGATAGTTGGCTTGAAAATATATCTATAAAAGAAGCTATGAAAAAACTAAATGACAGAGAAAAACTTATATTAAATATGAGATTTTTCGATGGAAGAACTCAGATGGAAGTGGCAGATGAAATAGGAATATCTCAAGCACAAGTATCGAGACTTGAAAAAACGGCGTTAAGGCATATGAGAAAATATGTATAGATATACTATATAAAACTACAAGTAAAAAATAATTAAAGTTGCTATTTATTTTTAATGGCAACTTTAATTATTTTTATATAGAAAAATTGCATGATTTATTAATATTAAAGTAATTATATATAATTACTTTAATATAATTTAATATAAACATTATATATTTTGTTAATAAAAATATATAATCCTATTTAATTTATAATATTTTTACAAGGAGAGAGATATATATGGATATGAGTATGTATTCTTTAAATAGCTTGAAAGCTATGGAGATAATAGATATAAATACAGGATGTAAGCTTGGATATATAAAGGATATGGTCATAGATTGTAATAATTATAAAATTATTTCTATTTTGATTCCCAATCAGCAAAATGGTGGATGGTTTTCAAAAAACAATGATATAGAAATTCCATGGTCACAAATAACTAAGATAGGAGTTGATGTTATTTTAATAGATGGAAAGGATATACTATATAATAATGATTGAAGATATTATGATTTTAAGTGTATAATATAATTATTATTGTATACAAAGGACGTGAAGAATATTGAAATGCCCATTTTGCGGATTTGAAGATAGTAAAGTTATTGATTCTAGATCTACGGAAGATAATATGGCTATTAGAAGAAGAAGAGAGTGTTTACAATGTAATAAAAGGTATACTACTTATGAAAAGATAGAAGATATTCCTATACTAGTGGTAAAAAAAGATTCAAGTAGAGAATTTTTTGACAAATCTAAAATAATCAATGGACTTATAAAAGCATGCCAAAAAAGACCTGTTTCCAGAAAGCAAATAGAAGATATTGCTACAAAAGTTGAAAAAAGCCTTAGTAATGAGATGTTAACAGAAGTAAAATCAGATATGATTGGTGAAGTTATAATGGAAAAATTAAAAGAGATAGATGAAGTTTCCTATGTTAGATTTGCATCAGTATATAGACAGTTTAAGGACATAAATACTTTTATGAAGGAGATAAGTAATTTATTGACAAGTAAAAAATCTAAATAATATGAGAATAATAAATTTCCATGTTAAATCCTTGTTAATAATATTAAATTTAAAGTTTAAAAGTATTATTATATTAAATATGGAGGTTGAAATATGGATATTGTAATTGATAATTATAAATTTATAAATTTTAAAGATGATAACATAAATATTAATTTTTCTACGGCTAAAAATAATCTTGATTTTAATATTAATACTTCAGAAGGATTAAATAATCTTGAAAATATAAAACAATGGTTTGGGGTACAGTCAGTAGGATATCTTAGACAAACACATAGTGATAAAATATGTTTATATGATGGAGTTATTCATGAAGGTGATGCTATAATAACGGACAAGCCTCATACAGCCATTGGAATATTTACTGCTGATTGTGTACCAGTTTTGATTTACAGTAAAACTAGAGCTGTAATAGCGGCAGTACATAGCGGCTGGAAAGGTACCCTTTCTCAAATTGTTTATAAAACTATAAAGAAAATTATAAGTTTATTTTATATAAATATAGAAGATATTAGAGTTTATATAGGTCCTCATAATAGAGAATGCTGTTATGAGTTTGGAGAGGATGTAGCTGAACAATTCTATAATAAAGATATTTATAGAAACCTAAAGATTTATGAAAATGGAAAATTAAATTTAGAAACTTGTATAAAAAAACAGATCACTGAAACTGGTGTTCCAGAAAAAAATATAAAGAGTTTAAATATATGCACTTACTGTAATGAGGAATATGACCTTTTTTCCTATAGAAAGCAAAAAATTAATTATGGAAGAATGTATTCTTTTATATATATAAAGTGATAATATTTGGAGGTTAAATTTATGGCTGGAGAAAAGATTTTAATAGTTGATGATGAAGAACATATTATAGAATTGATAAAATTTAATTTAGAAAATAGTGGATACAAAGTTACATTTACTAATAATGGTAATGATGCGGTTAAACTAGCTAAAAGTGAAATTCCTCAACTTATATTATTAGATTTAATGATTCCTGGGCTGGATGGGTATGATGTTTGCAGAGAGATAAGAAAAGATCCATCAATTGCTACTATACCAGTAATTATGATTACTGCTAAAAGTGAAGAAATTGATAAAATATTAGGATTGGAACTGGGAGCAGATGATTATATAACTAAGCCTTTTTCCATAAGGGAGATGATGGCAAGAGTAAAAGCCATGCTTAGAAGGGCTAAAACCCAATATCAGGATGACATATATACTATCGGCGATATGAGTATTGATTTTCAAAGACATGAAGTAATAAAGAATAATAAAAGAGTAGAACTAACTTTAAAGGAATTTGAGTTGCTTCAGATACTTATAAAAAATAAAGGAAGAGTTATGACTAGAGATTTTTTGTTAGATAAGGTTTGGGGTTATGAATACATGGGAGAAACTAGAACTGTTGATGTACATATAAGACATTTGAGGCAAAAAATTGAGGATGATGATAAAAATCCAAAATATATTGAGACTATCAGAGGCATAGGATATAGATTTAATTGTAATGGAGAATAACATGAAAAAAAAGATTAAACTATACACTTTATTTACTATATTTTTTACATTAATAATAGTAACGTTACTTTTTATATCTTTAATTAATTATCAATATGAGCAGAATACTAAACTAAAGCTTAAAGATAATAATAAGTTCATTATAACTGTTTTAGATTTTAATGATTTAAATAAAACTAAAGAATTTTTAAATAAAGAATATATAAGTTCTGATATAAGTGTTACTATTATAACTAAATATAACAATGATATCATATTTAGTTCGGACAAAGATATTAATGGAACTAATAAAAACTTCTATTATGAATCTATAAAAACGAAAAATTCTAAAGACTATTATGCTATAAAGTATAGTAACATATCCAATAGAAATATTATGTATTATGGAACTAAATATAATAATTATATTATTCTAAGTTCACAACCATTAAATCTTAGAGAAACACTAAAAGTATATTATTTGAAATATTACGCTTTTATGATGATAGTAGTTCTTTTAATGTCTTTTTGGTTTGCAAAAAAATTGTCCGATATAATTATAAAACCAATAAAAGATCTAGAAACTATTGCAGATATGGTAGATAAAGGTGAATTTAAAAAAAGTATTATGATTGATTCTGATGATGAACTAGCAAGTCTAGGAGAAAAGTTTAATAATATGGCACAAAAACTAAAGCTTACTATGAAAGATTCATTAGATAAACAAAATAGAATGGAAGCCATACTTAAAAGTATGGAGAGTGGAGTAGTTGCAGTAAATAGAAATCGTAAAGTTATATTGATAAATCCCTATGCTGAAATGCTGTTTGGTATAGAAGAAAATATTATAGGTAAAAATTTAATGGACAGTATTAGAGATTTTGAAATTGAAGATGTATTTAAATCTGATTTCACGGATTTTAAAGAAGTTAAGATATTGTGGCCTGAAGAAAAAGTTATTAGAATTAAAACTACTGATATAGTTAATGGGAAAAAACATATTGGTAAGGTTGCAGTATTTCAGGATATAACAGATATCAGAAAATTAGAAAATATGAGATCACAATTTGTTGCAAATGTTTCTCATGAATTAAAAACTCCACTAACTTCAATAAAGGGATTTACAGAAACCCTAAAATATGTAGTAGATAATGAAAAGAGAATTAAATTTTTAGACATAATTGATGAAGAAGTGGAGAGGTTAACTAGATTAATAAATGATATTTTGACTTTGTCACATATAGAAGCACATAAAGAAATGAAACAGGAAATATTTTTTGTAGATGATATTATAAATAATGTATATAATTTAATGAAGAATATAGCTAAAAATAAAAATATATCTTTGTCTATTATAGAAAATTCTCATATAAAACTTTCGGGAGATAAAGATAGATTTAAACAGATGCTAATCAATTTAGTAGACAATGCTGTAAAGTATTCAGAAAGTAACGATAGGGTATATGTATCTTCCACTATAGAAAATAATATTAATATTATAGTTGTAGAAGATACGGGACTTGGTATATCAAAGGAACACATAAAAAGGCTTTTCGAAAGATTTTACAGAGTTGACAAAGCACGTTCAAGAGCAAAAGGGGGAACAGGGCTGGGACTTGCCATTGTTAAACATATAGTATTGAATTTTGGAGGAACTATAGAGGTGGAAAGCGAACTTGGGGAAGGTAGCAAATTTATTATTAAATTACCTCTAACTTTCTAATTCTTTTACAATTAACATATAGTTAACAGTAATTAAATTTTAGTTAACATAAATAGTTTAATATTTAATTGTTATTATTAATTACTGGAGGGAATACTATATGAAAAAATTTAATTTACTATATAAAATTAAAGGTTTTATATTCTCATTAAAAATTAAAGACTCAATAGCATTAAAGGTAATCGGGATTGTATCTTTAGCAATAATATTAATTATGCTAATGGTGGGGGGAAGTATATATTTTATAACTTACAATAAAATACTAAATGTAAATAAAGAAAATATGATAATTTTATCTCAGGAAATAAGTAATAATTTTGATAGTTTGATATCGTTACAAGTTAGTGATGTACAAAATATATCTTCTAATAGTTATGTAAAGAAAGTTGCCAGTGAAAGTGTAAACAATCCAAAAGATATGTTCCAGCAAAAATATGGTAGTGATATAGAAAAATCAAGAAATATTCTTAAAAATTATTCTAATTTAAATAAATATAATGAAAATATATTTATTGCCGATAAAAATGGAGTGATTATTACTTGCAGCAATGAAAACTTTTTAAGATTTGATTTAAGTAATAATGATTATATAAAGCAGGCTTTAAAAGGAAAATCTTTTATGAGCACTGTATATACTTCTGTAATATCAATTAAGCCAGTGGTTACTTTTGTTGAACCTATAAAGGATGATAATGGGAATATACTTGGTGTTGCGGGAAAAAATGTTTTTACAGATTATTTTTCTAATAAATTTGATAAGTTTAAATTTTTAAATTCAGGTTATGTATTTATTGTAGATGGACAGCAGAATACCATATATAGCCCTATTAAAAGGGATATTAATAAAAAAGTAGATATTAAACCCATTTATAGTTTGTCTAAAGATAAAAAATTTATAGATACTAAAAATTTAAAATATATGGAGTATGACTATAAAGGAAAAACCTATTATTCAAATTCTACAAGTATACCTGAATTGAACTCCATAGTAGTTCTTACTGTTAGTAAAAATGAAATTGAAAAAGTTCCAAAAACAATAGGTATAGTTATAATAATATTGAGTTTGATTTTAATTACAATAGTAATTACATCTTTAAATTTAGTAATTAAAAAGATATTTCAACCTATGAATTTGTTAATTAAAAATACTCATGAAATATCTAATGGAAATCTTACTGTGATAAATGATATAAGATCTAAAGACGAAGTTGGAAAACTTACTCTTAGTTTTAATAACATGACTTTTAATTTGAAAAATCTTTTAATAGACATAAAGAATACTATTAAAAGTCTTATACATATAAATGATTTAGTAAAAATTGCCCAGAGAGATACTGCTGTGGGTATGGAAATTATAAATAAAAGCACTGAAAATATACTAGAAGATACTATTAAAATATCTGATGCAGTAGAATGGAGTTTTAATTCTTTTAGTAATATAAGAGATAAACTTTTAAATATTAAATTGAAATCAGAAAAAGTATTATATGAAGCTGATAATATAAGAAAAATAAATAAACAAGGAATACGTACTATAGATGATCTTAAAAATATTAATATAGAATCAAAGGATAAAATGGAGGAAGCCGCAGATTCATTTAAAAGATTAAATGATAATTTAAAAAATATAGGTAGAATAGTAGAAGTGGTAACAAATATATCAAAACAAACTCATATACTATCTTTAAATGCATCCATAGAGGCAGGCAGATATGGAGAGATGGGAAGAGGATTTAATGTAGTTGCAGTTGAAATAAAAAAGTTATCCCAAAATATTTTTTCACAAATGAATAAAATAGAAGAGATTGTAGAATCATTAAATTTAGATATGTATTCTGCGGAGGAAAAAATGCAAGATGCAAAGGAGGTAATAGTATCACAATCAACATTTGTTAATAATACCATAGATAATTACAGTAATATGCTCAATTCTACTGAAGATATAGTTGGCTATATAAATGATGTGGATAAAAGTATAGAGTCATTAAATGATGAAAATAATTGTATATATGAAAAGTTAAATGATGTTAAAGAAGCTTGTGAAGATTTTAATGATTCAATAAAAGTAGTGAAACAGGTAGTAGAAGAACAATATGAAGGTACAAAAAATATGAATAATATTATAGATAAAATGGGAGAAAATACAGATAGTATAGCTATAAGTATTAATAAATTTACTATATAAATGCAACAAATATGTTGTAATATGTATTTTTATGGCTGTATTTGGAATGTTAAATTTTATTAACAAATGTATAATATAAGATTAACTTTCACATGATAATATATTTGTTGTAGAAGAAATGATAATAATGTTTTTATAGTTTGAATGGAGGTAACTTTATGAAAAGTAAAAAGCTTAAATTTGTGGTAACAGCTATAGCTATTACCTTGGTTGCTGGATTGTTTGCAGGTTGTGGAAATAGTGATTCCTCAAATAATGCTAGTAATAACTCATCTGCTTCAACACAAGGTGTTTCAGGTTCTATAACAGTTTCTGGATCAACTGCTCTTCAACCATTGGCTGAAAAATCGATAGAAGGATTTAACAAGAAAAATCCAGATGCTACTGTGAATGTACAAGGCGGAGGTAGTGGTACTGGGCTAACACAGGTGAGTCAAGGAGCTGTGGATATAGGAAATTCAGATGTTGCTGCAGAAGAAAAGTTGGATGCTGCTACAGCTAAGACTTTAGTAGACCATAAGGTATGTGCTATAGGTTTTGCCGTAGTTACTAGTAAAGATGTAGATGTTACTGACTTGACAAAAGCTCAAATTCAAGATATATTTACAGGTAAGGTGAAAAATTGGAAGGACGTTGGAGGAAAAGATTTAGCTATAAATGTTGTTCATAGAACGAGTGGTTCTGGAACTAGAGCTACTTTTACTAAAACAGTTCTAGATGGTAATAAGGAAAAAGACGATATAGGAACTACTCAAGATTCAAATGGTGCAGTTAAAGCTGCTATGACAAAAACTCCAGGAAGTATAAGTTATTTAGCTTTATCTTATCTAAATGATGAAGTTAAAAATGATATAAAGGAATTAAAAATTGGAGGTGTTGAAGCTTCTAAGGAAAACATAACTACAGGAAAATATCCTTTCTGGTCTTATGAACATATGTATACTAAAGGAGAACCTACAGGAGTATCTAAGGCATTTATTGAGTACATTACTAGTGATGAGAATAAGAAATTGATTGAGAAATTAGGATATATAGCTTCCAGTGACATGAAAGTTAAATAGTAAGTACATTAGACTGGCTAAAATTCAGCCAGTCTAATGTACTGTAAAATTAAATTATTTGAGGTTGATTATATGAATAAAAGAAGTATTTTGCAAAAGATAAAAACAGAATATCTAGGTAGAGGATTTTCTATAATTTGTGGATTGTTAATAGTTGTTTTAACATTATCCATAATATTTTTTGTTGCGTCTAAAGGTATAAGAATATTTACAAAGGATCATTATTCTATAATAGATTTTATTTTTGGTTCTAATTGGAAGCCCGATGCTGAGAAGCCACAATTTGGTGCTTCAATTTTTATTGTTGGATCTACATTTGTATCTATTGGTGCAGTTATAATAAGTGCTCCTATAAGTATAGCTTTAGCAGTGTTTATGAATTTAATATCACCAAAACTTGGAGAAAAAGTTCTTCAGCCTGCTTTAGAATTATTTGTAGGAATACCTTCTGTTGTATACGGTTGGGTTGGAGTTATACTTTTAGTTCCTTTCATTAGAAGTATTGGAGGTGGTGTTGGATTTAGCCTTATAGCAGGAATGATTGTGTTAAGTATTATGATCCTTCCAACTATTGCAAGTATATCTTCTGATGCTATAAAGACTATTCCAAAGGATTACATAGAAGCTTCTTATGGACTTGGAGCTACTAGATGGCAAACTATTTATAAAGTTATTATTCCTGCTAGTAAAAATGGAATTTTAACAGGAGTTGTTTTGGGGATTGCAAGAGCCTTTGGAGAAGCATTAGCTGTCCAAATGGTTATAGGTAATACATTAAAATTTGCAGATAAATTAACCTCTCCTACAGTGACTTTGACTAGTATATTAACTATGAGTATATCTAATACTGTTGACAATACTCCTTGGAATGATGCACTTTGGTCAATAGCACTTATACTTCTACTAATATCATTTGTTTTTATATTGTTAATAAGGTTTATTGCTAAAAGGAGTGAAGCATAATGAAGGCTAAGACTTGTGATAAAATAGCTACTGCAATATTATATATAATATCAGCTTTTATAGTTTTGCTATTGATAGGTTTTATAGGTTACATAATTTATAATGGTAGACATTCTTTAAATTTAAGTTTTCTCTTTGGTAAGCCTAAAATAGATGAACCTGGTGGTGGAATTGGTCCTCAACTTTTTAATTCTTTTTATATGCTTATAATATCACTTATAATAACCGTTCCAATTGGAATAGGTGCTGGAATATATATGTCTCAATATGCTAAAGAAGGTAAAATACTTAATATAATCAGACTTTGCATTGAGACTATGGCATCTCTCCCATCAATAGTTGTAGGTTTATTTGGTCTATTGGTTTTTGTAACTATGACTCAATGGGGTTACACACTGTTATCAGGTGCATTAGCTATAACTGTAATTAATCTTCCTGCAATGACCAGAGTGTGTGAAAATGCTATAACTGCTTCAGCTGCAAAGGTAAAAGAAGCAAGTCTTGGGCTTGGAGCTACTCAGTGGCAGACTATACAAAAAGTAATGTTACCCTCTGCAATCCCACAAATTTTAACGGGAATAATTTTAGCAGCAGGTAGAATATTTGGAGAAGCAGCAGCACTTTTATATACTGCTGGTATGAGTGCACCTATTTTAAAATATAGCAATATAAGTTTAATTGATAAGGCTTCACCTTTTAGTCTATTTAGACCAGCAGAAACATTGGCTGTACATATTTGGAAACTAAATTCAGAAGGTATGGTTCCTGATGCCTCTAAAATCGCTACAGGATCTTCAGCAGTACTGGTAATAATGGTGTTAGTGTTCAATATTTTAGCTAGAATAATAGGGAAAAAAATATATAATTCCTATAGCGGAAAGTAAGGGGGATATAATAAAATGGGTATAATTAAGACTAACAATTTAAATTTATACTATGGAAATGTTCAAGCACTGAAAAATATTAGTCTTGATATAGAAAAAAATTCTGTAACTGCACTAATTGGACCTTCAGGTTGTGGTAAATCTACCTTCTTGAGGACTATCAACAGAATGAATGATTTAATTGAATCTGTAAGAATAGAAGGAGAAGTATTATTCGAGGATAAAAATATATATAAAGACTATGATGAAATACAACTTAGAAAGAGAGTAGGAATGGTATTTCAAAAGCCTAATCCCTTTCCCATGTCTATATATGACAACATTGCTTATGGACCAAGAATACATGGAATAAGAAATAAAGGTAAACTAGATGAGATTGTAGAGAAAAGCTTAAAGGGAGCTGCTCTTTGGGAAGAAGCCAAGGATAGAATTAAGCAAAGTGCTTTAGGGCTTTCAGGAGGTCAGCAGCAAAGATTATGTATAGCAAGAACTCTAGCTGTGGAACCTGAAGTACTTCTTATGGATGAACCAACTTCAGCTCTTGATCCTATATCTACGTTAAAAATTGAAGAATTGATGGATGAGTTAAAAAAGAAGTACACAGTAATAATAGTAACGCATAATATGCAGCAGGCAGGTAGAATTTCTGACTATACAGCTTTCTTCTTAAATGGAGAAGTTGTAGAAAATGGTAAAACTGAAAATATATTTTATAAACCAGTAGATAAAAGAACAGAAGATTATATTACAGGCAGATTCGGGTAAATTTTTATTCTAATTATTCTATTAATTTAATATGGTATATTAAAAAAAGAGGTGATTTTAATGCCAAGAAAAGTTTTTGATTTGCATTTGGAAGAAATGCATACGGATCTTTTAAGAATGGGAAGTATGGTTGAAAAGCAGATATTTCAATGTATAGAGTCATTAGTCAATCAAGATCAAACTTTAGCTCAAAAAGTAATAGATAATGATGACATAATTGATGATATGCAAAAGGAAATAGAAAATAAGGCCATAAAGCTTATAGCCATGCAGCAACCTATAGCTATGGACCTGAGAAATATATTTACTACTACTAAAATAGTAACAGATCTTGAGAGAATAGCTGATCATGCTGTAGATATAGCAAAAGTAACAAAAAGACTTAAAAAGTATAAAGATATAAAAACTTTAACAAACATTTCTCATATGGCAGATTTAGTTAAAGAAATTCTAAAGTATTCTCTTGATGCATATGTACAGGGAGATGTAAAAGCCGCCTATGCTATATGTAAAAAGGATGATGAAATAGATGCCATATATAAACAGATTTTCAGTGAATTTCTAGTGATTATGATGGAGAATCCTAAAACCATAAATCAGCTAACACAATTTTTGTTTGCTTGTAAGTATCTTGAGAGAATAGCAGACCATACTACTAATATTTGTGAATCTACTATTTATTTAGTAACAGGAGAACAAATAGATCTAAATGAATAATTACAGGTGAATTTATTTTTTATTATAGATGCCGTCTTATAATGTATAGAAATATATTATAAGACGGCTTTTTTGTTTCTCCTAATATTAAGTTAATGTTAAATAAAGTTAAAACATAAGTCTTTATTGTAAATAGCACTTAATAATTGTTTTTGTAAGTTACTTTATCCTTTATACTTATATTGATAATAATTAATGAGGGGGATTCACAAATATGATAAAAAGAGTGAAAAAAATAGTAGTTTTAGTATTGACAACTACTATGTTGTTTACAACAGGTATTACTGCATTTGCAGGAAGTGAAGATGGATGGAATGAGGCTAAGTATACAGATGCAGCTAAAAATGGAGCTTGGGATAAATGGGTAAAAACCTGGGAAACAGTAAAAAACAATCCCACAGAAATTTCGTTGACACCAGGAAGAAATGCTTCTGAATTAAATTTTGCTTGGTATTCAAAGAATGCTGAACCAAATTCAAAATTTAAAATTGGCAAAAAACAAGATCTTAGTGATGCAAAGGAATTAAATGTAAAAACTGAAAATGCTGTTACAGGATACAAGAGTAATAAAGCTACTGCTACAGGACTTGAAGAAAATACTACATATTACTATAGTTATCAAGTAAATGGTGTCTGGAGTGTTGCTACTCCTTACAAAACACAAAGCACAAAGAGTTTCAGTTTCCTATATGTAGGTGATCCACAAATAGGTTCTTCAAGTAGCAATATTGCTAAAGGTGCTGATACAACTCAGGGTCAAGATGCCGCAGTAAGAAATGATAGTTTTAACTGGAACAATACCATAAATACAGCCTTAAAATCACATCCAAATGTAAGCTTCATGCTTTCAGCAGGAGATCAAATTCAAACTTCAAGTCCTAAAAGTGATGAGCAGAATATTGAATATGCAGGATATTTAAGTCCAGATGCACTAAAATCACTACCTGTTGCCACAACAATTGGTAATCATGATTCAAAAAGTCCAAACTATTCATATCATTTTAATAATCCAAATGCTTCAACTTTGGGAGCAACAGCAGCAGGGGGAGATTATTACTATTCCTACGGTAATACATTATTTATAACTTTAAATACTAATAATACAAATGAAGCAGAGCATGAACAAGTTATTAAAAAAGCTATTAGTGAAAATCCAAATGCAAAATGGCGTATAGTAACAATACATCATGATATATATGGATCTGGTGATTCACATTCCAATGAGTTGTCAGTAATTGAATTGAGATATAAATTAGCTCATATATTTGAAGAAAATAAAATCGATGTTGTTTTAACAGGACATGATCATACTTATTCAAGGTCTTTTATGTTAAAGGGCGGAGTAAATGATGGTAAAATGATGGATGATGAAGATACTTATGAGGAGCAATATGCAAAGGAGTTGGCAGGAGAAGAAACAACTCAACAATATAAAGATTATTTAAATAATATTGATGATCCTGAGGCAATTCAACAAGTTAAAGAAGATATTACTTATAAAAATGGAAACGTAGTAGATCCAAGTGGTATATTATATATGACTGCTAACTCAGCATCAGGTAGTAAATACTATAATTTAATAAATACGAAACAATCTTATATAGCTACTAGATGGCAAGAAGATATTCCAACTTATTCTACTATTGATATTGACGAAGTAAGTTTTACAATAAATACATACAGAACAGATAATGGACAAAAAATTGACAATACTTTTTCAATTATAAAATCTATTGATAAATCAAGTTTAAATGAATTAATTTCTGCTGGAGAAGAAAAATCCAAAGAGACTTTTACTCCTTCAAGCTTTAATAAATTAGAAAAAGCATTAGCAGCTGCAAAGGCAGTTTCAAGCAAACCATCTGCTAATTCACAAGAAATTGCTGATGCCTATACTAATTTAAAAGAGGGTATTAATGGTCTTGAAGATAAGGGTGATAAAACAGAACTTAAAAAGTCAATAGATGATGCACAAGCTTTATTAGATAGTTCAGTTGTAGGAAATGAGGAAGGCCAATATCCATCAGAAGCAAAAGAAAAACTTCAATCAGCAGTTGCTTCAGCAAAAGCTACTGTTGAATCAGATGATGCTACTCAATCAACAGTGGATAAAGCAGTTGATGCATTAAATGAAGAAATAAAAGGCTTTAAATCAAAGAAAGTTGTTAAACAAAATACAGAAACACCAGGAAATCAACAAACAACATCTAATAATAATTCAACAACACCTAATAATAATGATTCAACAGCATCTAACAATGATAATGATTCAGTATCAACAACAACTTCAGGTAAAGTTAAAACAGGTGATGATTTTAATGCCTATCCTATTATAGCTATAGCAGGCGTTTCTGCTGCGGCATTAGTTTATGTAAACAGAAAGAAAAAATTTAAGGAAGCAAAGTAAATTATTTTAAAGTTAATAGGTAATTGGAAATTACAGGAGTATTTAGGTACTCCTGTAATTTCAATATAAACTCGGAGGATGTGGACTATGTTTTTAAAACTATTTAATAATAAATTGATTAATATTAGAAGAATAATTATAGCTGTATTAACACTGGGTTTTTTTATATTTCTGTACTTTTTTAATCAAGTAGATAAAGTTGAATTAGTTAATCAAAAAGGTACTGAGTTTTCAAAAGCTGTAGTTGAAGAGGTTGTAAAAGATAATATACAAGAAGATGGTTCACGTGTTGGAAACCAACAAGTAAGAGTTAGAATGTTAAGTGGAAGCCAAAAAGGAAAATTATTAAATGCCAATAGTTTTTCAGGATATCTCTATGGTGCAGATTGCAAGGAAAATATGAAGGTTATTGTGTCATTAAGTACATCAGGTAATAATTACGTAGCCTCTGTTTATAGTTATAATAGAGAACCAATTATATATGCTTTTGTAGCGTTGTTTCTTCTGATATTATGGGCAATTGGGGGCAAGAAGGGATTTAAATCGGCAATAGGACTTATATTTACATTTATTTGCATTATATTTTTGTTTATTCCCATGATATATAAGGGATATTCTCCATTTTTAGCAGCAGTTATTGTGGGTATTTTAACTACTATAGTTACAATGTATTTAATAGATGGATTAAGTATAAAAGCAATATCATCTGTTTTAGGAACTGTTATAGGAGTAATTATTGCAGGAGGAACTGCCACTGCATTTGGATATTTTGCAAAGATATCAGGATATAATGTATCAGAAGTTGAAGAATTAATATTTATATCAACTAAAACAAATTTAAGTGTAGGTGGAATTTTGTTTGCTGGAATACTTATAGCATCTTTAGGAGCAGTAATAGATGTTAGTATGTCTGTAGCATCTACAATAAATGAAATTTATGATAAAAATCCTGATTTGAGTAATAAGGAGCTGTTCCTTTCTGGGATAAATGTTGGAAGAGATATGATGGGTACTATGTCAAATACACTTATACTGGCTTTTACAGGAGGAGCTATTAACACCTTAATTTTAATATATTCTTATAGTATGAGATATAATCAAGTGGTGAATATGTACTCTGTTGGTATAGAGATCATGCAGGGAATATCAGGAAGTATTGGAGTTATTTTAACGGTACCTATAGTATCTATTATAACATCAAAATTACTAACTAGTAAATCAACAAAAGGTTTATATAGAGGAAAATTATGAAGAAAAATATGAAAATTTTTATAAATATAATTTTAATTATAATAATTTTAATTTGTGCATTTAAAATAGGATATAAATATTTAGAGTATTATAGAGATGGTAAAAATTATTCTAAAGTTCAGATTTTAAAACCAAATATACAACAGAATGTTAAAGAGGACTCTAATGAAGAAAAATTAAAACAGATTAATTCAGACTATAAATTTTGGATTAACATTCCTAGTTCAGATATAAACTATCCAGTGGTTCAAGGAAAAGATAATAAATTTTATCTCCATAATAATTTTTATAGAGAAAAGAGTGCATCAGGAACTGTTTTTATTGATTATAAAAATAATATTAATTCAGATAAAAATATAATTATTTATGGTCATAATATGAAAAATGGCACTATGTTTAATAAAATAAATGATTTTAAAAAACAGGAAAACTTCAATAATGGGACTATAAAAATTACAAAAGATAATAAGGATTATAATTATGAAATTTTTTCTGTTTTTGTAGAAGATGGAGATTATACAGGGCTGAGAACTAATTTTAATTCCAATGAAGATTATAAGAAATATATTGATTATTTAAAAGAAAAATCTATGTATAATAAAGATATTAAAGGAAACAATTATAATAATATTATAACCCTATATACTTGTAGTTATGAATTTAAAGATGCTAGAACTATAGTGTGTGCAATGTTGAAATGAGAATATACTATAAAATATAGCCTGTACACTCTAGAGAAAAAATATATAATTGAATAAATTAATTTTATATTAAAAATTAGTCTGTATATCTATCCATAAATGAGTTTCTAATGGAAGTTATATAGATTGTTTTTTTTATGACAGATAAGATCTATAATTGAAGCAAGTTCTTAATTCAGGTGGGGATTCTTTTGCCCCATCTGAATTTTAGAACTGCAAATGCATGGCTTACTTGGCGTCGAACTCCCACTTGAAGAAAAGCAGAGAGCCCAAATTTTAATTTGGTGAGAGGGCTGTACAGAGTGCATGGGAGACTTACGCCAAGTTAGTCAAGTTAAATTTAATAAAAAACAAAGTCCTTACTGAAATTTAAGCGTTAAAGTTTTGAATAAATTGTCTATTTCTTGACTAAAGTTTTCTATTAAGGTAATATAACTTAAGGTATGTTAAGATAGGTAATAGGTAAATATAATTTTGTATTTAATTTATCCGATGACTACCATCCGTAATACTCCCATGGCACTCTGTACAGTGGGAGATAACGGCTGATATGTCCCTGGATAACGACTTCTAAGTTTTAGATGGAGAAAAAAATTCCACTTGAAACAAAGAATTCTGTTTATGTACTATGTGAAATTAGAATTTTTAATTTTAAATAAACACTGTACTTAATATGTGAATGCACTATATGAAATGGTTATCTAATAAACTTAATTATTACAGGCATTGATTTGGGAGAGATTAAAAGTATATGCAAAATGAAATTTCAAAGGTTTACAATGGAAGTATTGCTGAAGAGTTAGGCGTTGAAGTGGGAGATAAGATTATAAGTATAAATGGCAAAAAGGTAAAAGATATAATTGATTATAGATTTTTAATGGCAGATGATTATGTAGTTATTGAAATAGAGAAGAAAGATAATGAGGAAGTTTGGGAACTAGAAGTAGAAAAAGAATTTGATGAGAAGCTAGGCGTGGAATTTAAAAATGGAATAATGGATAACGCTCAAAGCTGCAAAAATAAATGCATATTTTGTTTTATAGATCAGCTTCCTAAGGGTATGCGAAAATCCTTGTATTTTAAAGATGATGATTCTAGATTATCATTTCTTCAAGGAAATTTTGTTACTCTTACAAACATGAAAGATGAAGATATTGACAGAATAATAGAATATAAGATAAGTCCAATAAACATATCAGTTCAGACTACCAATCCTGAACTCAGAATGAAAATGCTTACTAATAGATTTGCAGGCAATATTATGGATAGAATTAAGAGATTGTCAGAAGGCGGTATTGCTATGAATTGCCAAGTGGTCCTTTGTCCAGATGTAAATAATGGTGAAGAATTAAGAAAAACTATAATGGATTTATACAAGTTTTATCCTAACGTGAAAAATGTTGCAGGAGTACCTGTGGGAGTAACTAAATACAGGGAAGGACTATTTAATTTAAAAACCTATAATAAAAGTATGGCAAAAGAGGAAATTAACCTGGTAGAACAAATTCAAAGGAAGTTTATGAAAGAAATAGGCTTTCCCTTTGTAAGACTTTCTGATGAATTTTATGTTTTGGCAGAGATAGAAGTACCAGAAAAAGAATTCTATGAAGAGTTTGATCAGTTAGAAGACGGTATAGGTATGATTAGAATTTTTAGAGAAAATATAAAAAGTACTCTAAAGGATTTAAAAATGGAGGTCAAGGGAAACTTTACCTTTGTAACGGGCAGTTCAGCCTTTGAAGAAATAAAATCAGCTGCAGATAAAATATCCTCTGTAAATAGAAATCTCAATATAAATACTGTAAAGATATTAAATGATTGTTTTGGACACAGCATAACTGTAGCAGGTCTTATAACAGGTAAAGATATTATAAATCAACTTCAACAGACTAGATATGCAGAATATATTATAATACCTAGAAATATGCTTAAAGTTGATACTGAAATGTTTTTAGATGATAGGATGATTGAAGATATTCAAAAAGCTTTAAATACTAAAGTTTTAGTTTGCGAGTATACAGGAGAAGATTTAATAAAAATTATAAATGAATATGCAGGGAGGAATAGTATATGTCAAAACCAATAGTTGCAATAGTAGGAAGACCAAATGTAGGAAAATCAACTTTATTTAATAAATTAGCAGGAAAAAGAATTGCAATTGTAGAAGATACACCAGGAGTAACTAGAGATAGAATCTATGCAGAGGCAGAATGGCTTAATAATTTATTTACAATAATAGATACTGGAGGTATAGAACCGGAAAGCAGTGATATTATATTGGCACAAATGAGAAGGCAAGCTCAAATGGCTATAGAGACTGCAGATGTAATTGTATTCTTGGTAGATGGAAAACAGGGGCTTACAGATGCAGATAATGAAGTGGCCTTAATGCTTAGAAAATCTAAAAAACCAATTGTTCTTGTAGTAAATAAAATAGATAAATTAGCAGATGAGCAAAATTCTTTTGAATTCTATAATTTAGGTATTGGGGATCCCGTGACAATTTCAGCATCCCAAGGATTAGGTCTGGGTGATATGCTGGATAAAATTGTAGGCAATTTTAAAGAATTAGATAATGGTTCTGAGGACGATGAGTACATTAAAATTGCAGTAGTAGGAAGACCAAATGTAGGTAAATCTTCATTAATTAACAAATTGCTTGGTGAAGACAGGGTTATAGTAAGTGATATACCAGGTACTACCAGAGATGCTGTAGACAGCTATCTTGAAACAGAAGAGGGAAAATTTGTTTTAATAGATACAGCTGGTCTTAGAAGAAAAAGTAAAGTGAAAGAAGAGATTGAAAGATATAGTGTTATAAGAACATTAGCAGCCATAGAAAGAGCTGATGTGTGTATACTTATATTAGATGCAACAGAACAACTGAGTGATCAAGATGAAAAAATTATTGGATATGCTCACGAGTTGAACAAGGCAATAATGGTGATCGTAAATAAATGGGATCTTATAGAAAAAGACGATAAAACTATGAATGTATTTAAGAAAAATATACAATATAAATTATCATTTATGCCTTATGCTCAGTATATGTTCATTTCTGCAAAAACTGGCCAAAGAGTCAATAAGGTGCTAGAGGAAGTTAAAAAATGCTATAATAATTACTGCAGAAGAATATCTACAGGAGTGTTAAATGATATAGTTAGTAAAGCTGTTCTTATGAAAGAACCTCCTGTAGTAGCTCTAAAAAGACTTAAAATTTACTATGTAACTCAGGTATCTATAAAACCACCTACTTTTATCTTTTTTGTAAATGATACAAATGCCATTCATTTTTCTTATGAGAGATATTTAGAAAATAAATTAAGAGAAAGTTTTAATTTTGCAGGAACTGGTATTAAAGTTATTTTCAGAGAAAGGAAGGAATGATATGAAAAATGTAACTTTCATCGGAGGTGGAAGTTTTGGAACAGCATTGGGTATACTATTAGCTAATAAGGGACACAAAGTTGTCATATGGGATAGAAATTCTAGTGTGGTAGAGGATATAAATAATAATAGGCTAAATAAAAGATATTTGCCTTTTGCCAAAATTCCAGATGGAATTTTGGCTACAAATAAGATAGAAGATGCAATAGAAAAAGGTGATTATATAATTTTGGCTGTTCCTTCTTATGCAATAAGAGATATATGTAAGCTCATTTGTAGTAACGTTCATAGGCAACAGGTCATAGTCAGTATTGCAAAAGGAATAGAAGAACAGTCTAAAATGAGACTTTCAAAGGTAATTAAAGAAGAATTGCCTTTGAATCCAGTAGTAATATTATCTGGACCAAGCCATGCAGAGGAGGTAGCCAAAAATTTGCCTACCACAGTTGTGGTTAGCTCTGAAAATATGGAGTATGCTTTTAAGGTTCAGGACCTCTTTATGACTAATACTTTTAGAGTATATACAAATGATGATATAATTGGAGTTGAAATAGGAGGTGCAGTTAAAAATATAATTGCACTAGCTTGTGGAATTTGTGATGGATTAGGTTACGGTGATAATACCAAAGCTGCTCTTATGACTAGAGGTATGAGTGAAATAGTGAGAGTTGGAACATTGCTTGGAGGTAGAAGGGAAACTTTTTATGGACTTACTGGTATGGGAGATTTAATTGTAACTTGCACAAGTTTGCACAGTAGAAATAGAAGAGCTGGAATTCTAATTGGAGAAGGTGTTCTGAGGGAAGAAGCTTGTAAAAGGATTGGTATGGTGGTAGAGGGGATTAAAGCCTGCGAGGCCTTTTATGAATTGAAAGATAGGCTTTTAGTAAATATGCCTATAACAGATATGCTGTACAAAGTATTGTTTAAAAATAAAGAGGTAAAAACAGCGGTAAAAGAACTTATGGAGAGAGATAAAAAACATGAAATGCACTGAGTTTCTGTAAGATTATTTTAAATGCTCTTATGTAAACATTTGAGCTTACAAGTATTATGTATAAAATTATACTAAATTAAAAAATGCTGTCTTGAAAATTATAAATAGTTTTCAAGACAGCATTTTTATATAAATAATATTACAAGAAAAATTTTATTAAATATAAATTAGGTATATTTAATATTACAAGACAATATATATATATTGTTAATATTAAGACACAGGAGGGTACATTTTGGATAATTTTGATATATACAAAGATATAGCAGAAAGAACCCAAGGAGATATTTATGTAGGTGTAGTAGGACCTGTAAGAACAGGTAAATCCACATTTATCAAAACTTTTATGGATCTTATGGTTATTCCGAACATAGAAAATTCCTATAAAAAAGAAAGAGCTAAAGATGAACTTCCTCAAAGTGGGTCAGGAAAATCTATTCATACCACAGAACCTAAATTTATTCCAAATGAAGCTGTAGAAATAGGCATAGGTGAAGGTATAAAATTTAAGGTAAGAATGGTGGATTGCGTTGGATATATAGTAAAAGGTGCACTGGGCTATAAAGAAGGGGATAATGATAAAATGGTGACTACACCTTGGTATGATCATGAAATACCTTTTGAAGAAGCGGCGGAAATAGGGACAAAGAAGGTAATAAATGAACATTCAACCATAGGACTTGTAATAACTACAGATGGAACAATAACAGATATATCACGAGAAGAATATTTAGAGGCCGAGGAAAGAGTTGTAAATGAACTTAAATCAATAAATAAACCCTTTATAATTGTACTTAATTCTGCTAAGGCAACAGATCCTAAAACTTTGGAACTTTCTAGTGAATTAGAAAATAAATACGATGTTCCAGTTCAAATAATGGATGTACTTAATATGAAGGAAGTAGATATAACTAATATATTTAAAAGAGTATTAAAAGAGTTTCCTATAAAAGAAATAAACATAGATATGCCAGAGTGGATTGAAAAGTTGGAATCAAAACATTGGCTTAAAGATAACTATTGGGGGCTTGTTAGACAAATATGTAAAAATGTAAATAAAGTAAGAGATATAGGTAAAACATTAAATGGTTTTACGGAAAATGATTTTCTTGAGTATTCACAAATTGATGAGATGGACATGGGAAGTGGTGTAGCAAGGGTTAGTCTTAATCCTAAAAAGGGTATATTTTATAAAGTATTAAGTGAATACTGCGAAACAGATATTTTAGGAGAAAGTCAGCTATTGAATACTATTAAGGATTATCACAAAGCAAAGGTTGAATATGATAGAATTTCTGATGCATTAAGAGATGTAAAAGAAACAGGCTATGGACTTGTTGCTCCTCAGCTTACAGAAATGAAATTGGAAGAACCTAAAATAGTTAAAAATGGATCTAGATATGAGGTTAAGCTTAAGGCAAGTGCACCATCATTTCATTTCATAAGAGCAGATATTCAAACGGAAATATCTCCTATAATGGGAACGGAAAGAGAAAGTGAAGAATTGGTAAAATCACTTTTGGAGGAATTTGAAAGTGATCCTTCTAAAATATGGGAGAGTAATATGTTTGGAAAATCTTTTGATTTAGTGGTAAAAGAAGGATTACAAAAAAAGTTATTTAAAATGCCAGAAGATGTTCAAGTAAAAATTCAAAAAACCTTAGAAAAAATAATTAATGAAGGTAACGGAGGACTTATTTGCATAATTCTTTAATAATAGTTAACTATACCGACATAAAGCGGTATAGTTTTATTTTTTTATGAAGATTAATTCAATATAATTGTATACCTATTTTAGTAACAATTAGTAGGAATAAGGAATATATTAAAATGATAGACACAATTCTAGGAGGAATAAAAAGTGAAAATTAATAATAGAATTGCAAAACTAGGTGAATATCATTTTAAGAAAATAGATGATGAGAAAAAGGAATTTTTACGGTCTGGTAAAAAAATAATTGATTTAGGTATAGGGGATCCAGATCTTCCAGTTCACCCTGATATTTTGAAAGAATTAGTTGATAGTCTATCTGTAAAAGATTTTAATAAATATCCACCTTATGACGGACTTGAAGAATTAAAAAAGCAGATTATAAAATATTATAAAAACACATATTCTGTAAAATTAGATTTGGATGAAGTTTTAGTCCTCATAGGTTCAAAGGAAGGGATTAGTAATATTATACCAGCAGTTTGTAATTTTGGTGATGGTATTATAATGACAGATCCATCTTATCCAGTTTACGAAACTGCTGCAAATCTCTGGGGAGCAGTGCCCTATAAAATACCATTAAAAGAAAAAAATAAATTTCTTCCTGAATTAAATCACATTTCAGATAGAGATATGTTAAAATCGAAAATTTTTATAATAAATTATCCTAATAATCCTACAGGGGCAGTTGCAAATGAAGAGTTTTATAAAGATATAGTAAAATTTTGTGCTGATAGGGATATAGTTTTATGCAATGATTCAGCCTATAACGAAATAATAGAAGAAAATAGAGATCCTATAAGTATTCTTCAATATGATAGGGATAAAAAAAATTGTATTGAATTTGGAACTATGTCTAAAACTTATAATATGACAGGTTTTAGAATAGGTTATGCAGTGGGAAACAGAGGAGTTATAAAGGCACTTTTAACTATAAAAAGTAATTTGGATTCAGGACAGTTTAAACCAATACAATATGCTGCAATTAAAGCATTGAACTTAGACCGAGGTTATATAAATTCTATTAGACATATATATGATGAAAGAAGAAAATCTGCAGAGGTTATTTTGAAAAATAAAAATATAGAGTTCTTTAAAACCACGGGAACTTTTTATATATGGTGTAAAGTACCCAAAAATTATACGACTTATGAGTTTTGCAGTGAGGTTTTAAGGAAGCATGGAATAGTTGTTACACCAGGATATAGTTTTGGAAATCTAGGATATGAATATTTTAGGATAGCACTTACAAAAGATAAATTTATAATTGAAGAGGGCTTAAATAAATTTGATATATATAATTTATAAATAAATATAAAAAAATATTATGCATTAGAAAAAATGTGGTATAATCATTAAAGTCAAATATAATACTTGAATTTATGCCTGTAGTTTTTGTATAATAATAAGGATGAACTGTTGGCATAATAATGGAAGGATGATTTACCATGGTAAGTAGTATGACAGGATATGGAAGAGCTTTTTATGAATGTAAAAATAGAAATTTTACCATAGAAATAAGAAGTGTAAATCATAGATATCTTGATTTAAATATAAAGATGCCAAGAAGTCTTATTTCTCTTGAAGATAGAATAAGAAAAAAGTTACAAGAGAAATTGAGTCGAGGGAAAATAGATATCTATATAACGCAGACTGTATTAGAAACAGAATCTTCTAAAGCTGTATTAAATAAAAATTTAAGTGATAGTATTGTAAATTGCCTAAGGGAAATGAATGAACGTTATGAGATTAAGGAACCGTTATCACTTTCATTAATAGCTAAATTTCCAGATGTAATAACCATAGAACAAAAGGATGAAGATTTTGATGAAGTTTGGAATAAATTGCAAATGCCCTTAGAAGAAGCAATAAGTGCCTTAGTTTCCATGAGATTAAAAGAAGGTGTAAAATTAAGAGAGGATATAGAATATAAATGTTTAACTATAGATAATCTAGTTAACAGTATAGATGTAAAATCTAAAGTGGTAGTAGAACAATACAGAATAAAGCTCAATGAAAGAATTAAGGAACTTATGGGTGATAATAACGTAGATGAAAATAGATTAGCAATGGAAGTAGCAATTTTTAGTGACAAAGCATGTATAGATGAAGAAATTGTAAGACTTAAAAGTCACATTTTACAATTAAAAGAAAGTTTAAAAAGTGATAAACCCATAGGACGAAAATTAGATTTTATAGTTCAAGAAATGAATAGAGAAGCGAATACCATTGCTTCTAAAGCAAATGATGTGAACATAGTTCATCTTGTTTTGGATATAAAGAATGAGATAGAGAAGATAAGAGAACAAGTGCAAAATATACAATAATCTCAAGGAGGATAAAAATGGGTATACGATTAATTAATATAGGATTTGGCAACATAGTTTCTGCAAATAGATTGGTTGCTATTGTAAGTCCTGAATCTGCACCTATTAAAAGGATAATACAGGAAGCAAGAGATAGAGGAATGCTTATAGATGCAACTTATGGAAGAAGAACAAGAGCGGTTATAATTACTGATAGTGATCATGTTATACTTTCAGCTGTTCAGCCTGAAACAGTGGCTAATAGATTGGCATCTAAAGATGAAGAAGCTATAGACGAGGTTGAAGAATAATGAAAAAGAACAAAGGACTTTTAATAGTATTATCTGGGCCTTCAGGAGCAGGAAAAGGTACTCTTTGCAAAGAATTGTTAAATAGACAAAGATTTTGGCTTTCAGTATCTGCCACTACAAGGCAGCCGCGAGAAGGAGAAGTACCAAACGAGAGTTATTATTTTTTAAGTAGGGATGAATTTAAAAACAAGATTTTGAATGGTGATTTTTTAGAATATGCAGAGGTATATGGAAATTTCTATGGTACACCAAAATCCAATGTTATGGAAAGACTGGAAAATGGAGAAGATGTAATATTAGAGATAGATATTCAAGGAGCATTAAAGGTGAAGGATAACTATCCAGAGGGAGTATTTATATTTATATTACCACCATCTATGGAGGAACTTAGAAATAGAATTATAGGAAGAGGCAGTGAAACAGCAGAATCTTTGGTAACCAGATTTAAAGCTGCTTATAGAGAAATAAATTATGTTTCAAAATATAATTATGCTGTTATAAATGATACTGTAGATTTAGCAGTAAATAAAATAGAAAGTATAATAGCTGCTGAAAGATGCAGAGTTGACAGAATAAAAGATAAAATATTAAATTCTAAGGAGGATTTGATTCATGAACAATTCAATGATTAATCCATCAATAGTAGATCTAGTAAAAAAAGCAGGAGATAGATATTCCGTGGTTGTAATAACTTCAAAAAGAGCAAGACAGATAATATCAGGTTCTAAGCCATTAGTAGATATTGATGCAAATAAACCACTTACAATTGCTATAAATGAACTGGATCAAGATAAATTCCAATATGATACTGAAAAAGAAGGAAGTAAGTAATATGTCCTCAAAAAATATAGTTTTGGGAATATGTGGAGGTATAGCAGTCTATAAAGCACTTGATATAGTAAGTCGTCTTAAAAAGAAAGATATAAATGTAAATGTAATTATGACTAAATCTGCTACAGAGTTTGTAACACCTTTAAGTTTTCAATCTTTAAGTCAGAATATGGTCATATCTGATATGTTTGAAGAACCAAGAGCTTGGGAAATTCAACATATCTCTTTAGCTAAAAAGGCAGATTTAATGCTAATAGTTCCTGCTACGGCTAATATTATTGGAAAAGTGGCAAATGGCATAGCTGATGATATGTTATCAACTACTATAATGGCTACTACAGCACCGGTAGTATTTGCACCAGCTATGAATACAAATATGTATAGAAATCCTATAGTTCAAGATAATATTCAAAAATTACAGAGATTTGGTTATAAATTTATATTACCAAGCAGTGGAAGACTGGCTTGTGGTGATGTGGGAGAGGGTAAACTTCCAGATACTGAGTATATTTCAAATGTTGCATTAAGTATGTTATATGATAAAAAAGATTTAATCGGTAAGAAAGTTCTAGTTACTGCCGGTCCAACTGTTTCATATATAGATCCTGTAAGATACATTACTAATAAGTCTTCTGGGAAAATGGGGTATGCCATCGCAGAAGAGGCTAGAGATAGGGGAGCAGAAGTAACTCTTATTTCAGGACCTTCTTCATTAGAGAAACCTTATGGCGTAAAAATAATTGATGTAGATACCAATGAAGATATGTATAACAAAGTTTTAGAATATTATAATGATAGTGACATTGTAATAAAATCTGCAGCTGTCGCAGACTATAAAGTAAAAAACTATTCAGAAAAAAAAATAAAAAAGGCGGATGGAGATTTAAACATTACATTTACACGAGATAATGATATTCTTAAAGTTTTAGGAGATAAAAAGAAAAATCAAATTTTAATTGGCTTTGCAGCAGAAAGTAATGATTTAATAGAAAATGCTAAATCTAAAATATATAAAAAAAATTTGAATTACATAATTGCAAATGATATAACCTTAAAAGATACAGGATTTTCTAGTGATGATAATTTGGTTACCATTATAAGTAATACTGGAGAAGTATATAATTTGGATAAAATGTCTAAAAGGAATATAGCAAGAAAAATGTTTGATTTGCTAGAGGAAAAGCGCTAAAAGCGCTTTTTTAATACAGAAAAGCGAGTTTAATCGCTTTTTTCTATTTGTTATAAAAAGGGTGATTCAGTGTTTAAATATGCAGGCGTTGTGATAAATAACGAATCTAGTGAGGTAGATAAAATATTTACCTATAAAATTCCAAAAAATTTAATGAATTTAATAAGAATAGGTCAGAGAGTAAAAGTACCTTTTGGTAGAGGAAATAAAATGGTATTTGGATTTATAATTGAGCTTTATGAAACATACGAAAGTACATATAATATAAAGAATATAGATAGTATTTGTGATGATTTTACAGTTCTTAGAGAAAAAGATATAGAACTTATAAATTTAATGAGAAAAAAATATATATGTACCTATTTGGATTGTATAAAATTAATTATACCTACAGCTATTAATAGAGGCATGAAGCAAAAAACAAGTAATAAAATTTTCATAAAAAACAGATTAACGGATAAATATAATCGAGAACCCTATAGTAATATATTTTTTGCAGTAGAAAATAATAATGGGAAATATAGCAAAAGTGAATTGAGTAAAAATTTTAAATTGTCACTATCTTCTATAAATACATTGATAAAACATGATTTTTTAAGTGCAGATAAGAAGATAATTGATAGATATAATCAAAAAAAATATAAAAAATATTGCGAAAAAAAATTAAATGAAAATCAGCAATTTGCAGTAAATAAAATAATAAATAGTAATAAAAATAAATTTTTAATACATGGTGTGACAGGTAGTGGTAAAACAGAAATATATATGAATCTTGTAAACATAATGATGAAGCAGGGAAAAGATTCTATTGTTTTAGTTCCAGAGATTGCTCTAACACCACAAACTGTAGAACGGTTTAAGGGAAGATTTGGGGATAAAATAGCTGTATTTCATAGTGGACTTTCTGATGGAGAAAGATATGATGAATGGATTAGAGTAAAAACTAATAAAGTAAAGATAGCTGTAGGAGCTAGGTCGGCAATATTTTTACCCTTTTCCAATTTAGGGATGATAATAATAGATGAAGAACATGAAACCAGCTATAAATCAGAAATAACACCTAAGTACACCGCTGTAGAAGTAGGTATAATTAAAAGTAATTTAGAAAATTGCAAATTAGTATTGGGTTCTGCTACACCTTCACTAGAGACCTATTATAAATGTACCAATAAGGAAATGGAAATAATAACTATTTCTAAAAGAGCTGATGGAGCTAAATTTCCTAAGATAAGTATTGTAGATATGAAGGAAGAACTGGCTTTAAATAACAAATCTATGTTTAGTGGACTTCTTTTAAATGAAATTCATAGGACTTTAAGCAAGGGAGATCAAATTATACTTTTTTTAAATAGAAGAGGCCATTCTACTTTTGTTTCCTGTAGAAAATGCGGTTATGTTTTTAAATGTGAACATTGTGATATATCACTTACTTATCATAGTGGAATTAATAAATTAATTTGCCATTATTGCGGCAATACTAAAAATTTGACTTCAATTTGTCCTAAATGCGGAAGTAAGTACGTAAAATACTTTGGAGTTGGAACAGAAAAAATAGAAAAAGAAATAAATAAAATTTTTACTGGAGCCAAAACATTGAGAATGGATTATGATACTACAAGGCGCAAAAATGCCTATGAAATAATATATAATAAGTTTAAGGCAGGAGAAGCTGATATACTTATAGGAACCCAAATGGTGGCAAAGGGACTTGATTTTAAAAATGTTACTTTAGTTGGAGTTATTGCTGCAGATTTATCTTTAAATTTGCCAGATTATAGGGCCAATGAAAGAACCTTTCAACTTATTAATCAAGTTTCAGGAAGGGCAGGTAGAGGCTTAAAAGAAGGAAGAGTTATAATACAAACTTATAATAGTGAGAGTAATGCTATAATAGCAGCTGCCAATAATGACTATTTGGGATTTTATGAAGAAGAAATAAAAATAAGAAAATCTATGGAGTATCCACCCTTTAGTGATATATTTTTAATCAATATAAGTAGTAAAAATGAAGATTTATTAATAAAAAGTACACAGAATATTAGTTTGTTATTAAAAAATATTATAAAAGAATATAGTAATATAAAGATGTTAGGACCATGTCCCTGTGTTATATCTAAAATAAAGGAAATGTTTAGATGGCAGATAATCTTAAAGGGTAAAATAAACCATGAGTTTGCAGCTTATATGAAAAAATTTCTTTATGAATGCATTAAAAATGATTATAATGATATAAGGATTAGTGTAGACATAAATCCTATTAGTTTATTGTAATATAGTAAGAATGGTTTAATATTTTATTTTGGAGGTTTTTTAATATGGCATTAAGAAATATAAGAACTTTAGGAGATAATATTTTAAGAAAGAAGAGTAGACCTATTGATAAAATAAATGATAGAATACTCACTTTAATAGAAGATATGAAGGAAACTATGTATGAAGCACAAGGAGTGGGTCTTGCAGCACCACAAGTGGGAATACTTAAAAGATTAGTTGTTATAGATGTAGGTGAGGGACCTATAGTGCTTATCAATCCTGAAATTATTGAGACTAAAGGAAATGTATTAGATGAAGAGGGATGTCTAAGTATACCAGATCAACAGGGTAAAGTTGAAAGACCTGAATATGTTAAAGCAAAGGCATTAAATGAAAAAGGTGAGGCTATAATAATAGAAGGAAGAGAACTTTTAGCTAGAGCCATTTGTCATGAATTAGACCATTTAGATGGAGTGCTTTATATTGATAAAATAGTAAAAGGAGATGAAAAATAATTTGAATATAGTATTTATGGGAACACCAGAGTTTTCTGTACCTTCTTTAGAAAAACTTATAGAAAAATTTAATGTAAAAGCTGTGTTTACTCAACCGGATAAACCTAAGGGAAGAGGTAAAAAAGTGAGTATATCTGCAGTTAAGGAAATAGCATTAAAAAATAATATTCCTGTATATCAACCAGAGAAAATAAAGAAAGAAACTGAAATAATAGAAAAGTTAAAGGAGATAAATCCAGATTTCATTATAGTTGTGGCCTTTGGACAGATATTATCTAAGGAAATATTAGATATTCCAAAGTATGCCTGTATAAATCTACATGCATCTCTATTGCCAAAACTTAGAGGTGCAGCTCCTATAAATTGGGCTATTATAAATGGAGAGACTGTATCTGGTAATACTACTATGCTTATGGATGTAGGGCTGGATACGGGAGATATGCTCTTAAAAGATATTGTAGATATAACCGGCGATATGACAGCTGGTGATTTACATGATATTCTTATGGAAAGAGGTGCTGATTTATTAGTAAAAACTATAAATGAATATGTTAAGGGTACTATAGTTCCAGAAAAACAAAAAGATGAAAATTCTAATTATGCCCCAATGCTTACAAAACAAAGTGGGGAAATCAACTGGAATACAAGTGGTAAAGATATTTATAATTTAGTAAGAGGATTAAATCCTTATCCCCTTGCCCACTGTAAATATAATGAAAAAAATATGAAAATACACAAGGTTAAAGTTTTAGATAAGGTGTATGATGAAATACCTGGTACAATAATAGAAGTGAATAACGATGGAATAATAGTTGCTTGCAAAAATAGCAGTTTACTTATTGAGGTAATACAATTTCCAGGAAAAAGATCTATGACGGTAGAAGAATATACTAGAGGCAATAAAATTGATAGAGGAGTTATTTTACAATAATTTCTTGTAATTATTTTGGAGGGTGTTGTTATTATGTGGTTTTTTGATCCGACTTTTATAATACTGATTCCAGCTATAATTATATCCTTTTGGGCACAATTAAAAGTGAGTTCAACCTTTGACAAATATTCAAGGGTTAGAAGCAGAAATGGCTATACAGGTGCAGATGTAGCTAGAATGATTTTAGATTCAGCAGATTTGAGAGATGTTCCCATTGAAGTTATACCTGGGAAACTTACAGATCACTATGATCCTTCAAGCAGGGTAATGAGGTTATCTCCAGAGGTATTTCATGGCGATTCTGTTTCAGCTATTGGAGTTGCAGCCCATGAATCAGGGCATGCGCTGCAGCATAAAATGAACTATGCTCCTTTGAAAATTAGAAATTCTATAGTTCCAATTGTAAACTTTAGTTCTAATGCATCTTGGATAATATTTTTGATAGGTATTATCTTTTCCATACCAGCTTTAGCTGAGATTGGAGTTATACTTTTTACAGCTGTAGTTGTATTCCAACTTATAACTTTACCTGTAGAGTTTAATGCTTCAAAAAGAGCAGTAAATATACTGGAAAGCAGAGCAATATTGATGGGGGATGAAGTGAAAGGTGCTAAAAAAGTTTTAGATGCAGCAGCCATGACTTATGTAGCAGCAGCACTTATGGCTATATTAAATCTTGTTAGACTTATTCTCATAAGTAGAAGAGATGATTGATTGAGGTTATATAATGAATAAAAGTAGAGAAATAGTAGCAAAAGTTTTAACAGGGGTTTTAAGAGACAAATCCTATTCCAATATACTTTTAAGTAATTCATTGGATGATTCAAATTTGGAAGCTAAGGATAGAGCCTTAGTTACTGAAATAGTATATGGCACGTTGAAATACAAATATACAATTGATAAAATATTATCTAATTTTATTAGAAAAGATTTGAAAAGCATAGATATATATGTATTAAATATTTTAAGATCTTCTATATATCAGATGAGGTACTTAGATAAAATACCAGAATTTGCAGCTGTAAATGAGGCTGTACAAATAGTAAAAAAGAAAAAAGGTGTAGGAGTATCCAAGTTTGTAAATGCAGTCCTCAGGAATTATATAAGATCCAAGAATGTAAATTTTGAAAAAGATGATGATGAAATACATAAGCTTTCTTTTCAGTATTCTTTTGAGCCTTGGATGGTAGAGCTTTTTGTTAAGCAGTATGGAATTGAAATGGCAATTTCTATAATGGAAGGTCTCAATGAAGTAGCATATATATCTGTAAGAGTAAATCTACTAAAAGAAAATTATGATAATATTTTTAATATACTTTTAGAGGGGAATTTTAATATTGAAAAAGGTTATATAAATAAAGAGGCTATTAATATAATAAAAGGTGGAAATATTGAGCAAAATAATCTATTTAAAGATGGATTTATAACTGTTCAGGACGAAAGTGCAATGTTAGTAGCTTCATCTATGGAAATCAGCAATAATATGACTATTCTTGATTTATGTAGTGCACCTGGAGGTAAGACTACTCACATTTGTGAGATATTAAATAATACTGGAGAAGTTAAGGCTTTTGATCTTCATGCAAATAAATTAAGGTTAATAAAAAAGAGTGCTGAAAGACTGGGAATAAAAAATTTAATCTGCAGTGAAATGGACGCAAGAAAGTATGATGATAAATATAAAAAAATTGCTCATAGAGTTCTAATAGATGTACCTTGTTCAGGACTTGGAATCATAAAAAAGAAACCTGAAATAAAATGGAATAAATCTATTAAAGATTTAAAGAACATTGTAAAGACCCAGAGAAGTATTATGATGAATGCAGCAGAATATGTTAAATATGGTGGATATTTAATATACTCCACCTGTACTTTAAATTCAGAAGAAAATGAAAAAAATATTCAATGGTTTTTAGATAACAATCTAAAATATAAAGTTGAACCTTTATATTTTGGAAATTATGATAATATAATATATAGTAAAGAGGGATGGGTTACTATAATACCAAACAAATATATGGATGGTTTTTTTATTTGTAAACTTAAGAAAATACATTAGGAGTGTCTATGGTTAACATATTAGATTTTAATTTAGAGGATTTAAATATTTGGATGAAACAAAATGGGGAAAAAGAGTTTAGGGCAAAACAAGTAATTAACTGGATTTATAATAAAATTTGGGATTTTAATAAAATGAGTAATTTACCTAAATCTACACGGGAAAAGTTAAAATCTTTTTTTTATATAGGTATTCCGGAAGTAGTAGAAATTTATGAATCTAGCGGTGATGATACAAAAAAATTTTTGTATAAATATAGAGATGGAAGTGTAATTGAATGTGTAGAAATGGATTATAATTATGGTAATTCAATTTGTGTTTCTACTCAAGTAGGTTGTAGAATGGGATGTAAATTTTGTGCTTCTACTATTGGCGGAGTTATAAGAAATTTAACAGCAGGTGAAATAATAGCACAAATACTATGTACCGAAAGTATAACCCATAAGAAAATTTCTAATGTAGTACTTATGGGCAGTGGTGAACCTTTGGATAACTATGAAAATACAATTAAATTTTTAGATATAATAAATAAAGATTATGGCTTAAATATAGGTCACAGGCATATAACTTTATCTACCTGTGGAATTGTTCCTAAAATATATGAATTGGCAGACTTAAACCTACAGATAACACTGGCAATATCTCTGCATGCATCAAGTGATGAGGAAAGAAGAAAAACTATGCCTATAGCTAATAAATATAGCATTGAAGAAATTATTGACTCCTGTAAATATTACATAAATAAGACCAATAGAAGAATAACCTTTGAATATGCATTGGTAAAGAATATAAATGATAGTATAGAATCAGCAAAAAAACTTGCTAAATTACTCCAAAGTCTTCTTTGCCATGTTAATTTGATACCAGTTAATCAAGTTACAGAGAGCGATTTAAAAAAGCCAGCTAAAGAAAATATAAAAAAATTTAGCAATATATTAACTGAGCTTGGTATTAATAATACTATAAGAAGGGAAATGGGAAGTGACATTAATGCTGCCTGTGGTCAGTTGAGGAGAAACTATATGAATAATATAGAAGAGAGGTGCTAAAATGTTTGGATTTTTAAGTGATATAGGCATATCGAGGAAACTAAATGAAGACTATGTAGGAGCTTATGAGGATGAACTAAAGAAAATATATGTGGTAGCAGACGGCATGGGAGGACATAATGCAGGGGAAATTGCCAGTAAGATAGCTGTAGATTCTACACTGGATTACATAAAAAACTTGAAAGAATTTGAAAATTTAGAAAATATCTTATGCAAGGCAATAAAGACGGCAAATATAGATATTTACAATAAGGCAAAAGTTAATTCAAGTATGGCAGGTATGGGAACCACAATTACAGCTTGTCTAATTGTAAAGGATAGATTGGTAATTGCCAATGTAGGTGATAGCAGCTGCTTTATTGTAAAACGCAATAATATCACTAAAATCACTAAAGACCATTCATTAGTTCAGCAATTGGTTGATTCTGGAAGTATAACGGAAGAAGAAGCAGTAAATCATCCAAATAAAAATATTATAACTAGAGCATTAGGAACTAATGAAGAAGTAAAAGTAGACTTATTTACTATGAGCACAGAAGGAATTTTTAAAATAATTTTATGTAGTGATGGTTTAACAAATGTTGTGAATAGGCATGAAATATATGATATAATAATAAAAAATAATAATGATGACGCTTGTACCAAACTGGTTGAACTTAGTAAATTGAAGGGCAGTAAGGATAATATATCTGTTATTATTTTTGAAGGAGAGTGTGAAAATGATAGGGACTACACTAAATAATAGATATGAACTTCTGGAGAAAATAGGTGAAGGTGGAACTGCAATAGTATATAAAGCTAAATGTCATCTTTTAAATCGTTTTGTTGCAGTAAAAGTTTTAAAGGATGAACTAGCTAATGATAAAGAGTTTGTAGAAAAATTTAAGAGAGAAGCATCTGCTGCGGCTGGCTTATCATGTAATAATATTGTAAATACTTATGATGTGGGAACAGAAAATAATATAAATTACATTGTTCTTGAATATATTAAAGGCAAAACTTTAAAACAAATAATAAACGAAGATGGAAAATTAAATTGGAAAAAAGCTGTAGATATAAGTAAGCAGATTGCTTCAGCTCTTGATTGTGCACATAAAAATAATATTGTACATAGAGATATAAAACCTCATAATATTTTAGTTACTGAAGATGGTATTGTAAAAGTTGCAGATTTTGGAATAGCAAAGGCTTCAGATTCAGTTACAATTACTAATAGTAATAAGATAATGGGATCAGCACATTATCTATCTCCAGAGCAAGCTAAAGGTATGAGAGTTGATGGAAGAACAGATATATATTCACTGGGAATAGTTATATATGAAATGATTACAGGAAAAGTTCCTTATGATGCTGAAAGTCCAGTATCAGTGGCTTTAAAGCATATTCAAGATCCTGTAGTACCTCCAAGAGATATTAATCCAAATATACCAATAAATTTGAATAATTTAGTGCTGAAATGCATGGAAAAAAATCCCGAAGCTAGATATGAAAATGCTAAAAAACTCATAGATGATTTAAATAATATAAGTAATAATTCAAATAATAATTTTGATAATAATTCTCTAAAAGATGATTATACCAGAGTTATGGATCCTATTAATGATACAGTACAGTTTTCCCCTGTTGGTAATAATGGCAGTTTAAATGAAAATGAGTTTAATAATAATGAAAAAAATTTTGATGAATCAGAAAGTACAGATGAAGAGGACGTGAATGAAGAGGTTAATAATAAAAAAACTAGTTCTCTTTCAAAAAATAAGAAGAAAATAATAGTAGCTACTCTTGTTGCTCTATTAGCTATTGTAGTAGTTATAGGTGGACTTAAATTGGGCCAGTTAAATGCAGTAAATAGAGTTGTTGCTAATACCAAGAAAGTCCCAAGTATTTTAGGTATGAAGCAGCAAGATGCTAAAAAACTTGTGGAAAGTGAAGGGCTTAAATTTGTTATAGCAGGAACTGAAAATAGTGATCAGGAAAAAGGAACCGTAATAGAGTGTTATCCTAATGTAGGAAATAATATTAATAAAGGTGATTCAGTTAGAGTAACAATAAGTTCAGGACCAGATGAATCTATCGTACCTCCAATAGAAGGCCTTGATTTAGAAAAAGCTAAGGAGCAAATTGAAAATTCAGGATTTGTTTTAGGTGATGTGAGTAAAGATTATAGTGATAGTACAATTAACACTGTAATAAATGTAAATCCAAGTGTAGGTACTACTTTGAAAAAAGGTACTGCTATAAGTATAGTTTTAAGTAGAGGACCACGCATAAGACAATCCGTAGTTCCTTCATTGATTGGAAGATCCAAGGATGCGGCGATAGCAGCATTAAACGATAAAAATCTTGTTGCTAACGTGGTATATGAAACTACTGATGATAGTAATCAAAATAATGTAGTATCTAAACAGGATATAGCAGCAGGTACTACGTTAAATCAGGGAGCTAAAGTAACTATAACAGTTTATAATTACAGTCCACCAGCACCTTCAAATAATTCATCTGATCAGAATAACAATGCTTCTAATACGAGTAACGATAATAATACTTCTGATAACAATAAAACGTCTGATAAAAATGATACTAATAATGCTACGAGCAAAAATGATGCTAATAATTCATCTAATAGCAGCAAAAATCAAGGCAATGACAATAATAATAGCAATAGCAACAATAATTCCGTAAACAATAATACAACTGGAAACAATGGAAATGATAACAAAAAATAAAAACTAAAATAATAAAATATTAAGGAGTTATAATGCAAGGTATAATTATAAAAGGTATAGGCGGTTTTTATTATGTAAAGGTGAATAGTAAAATATATGAATGTAAAGCAAGGGGAAAGTTCAGGCACAAAGAACTTTCCCCATTAGTAGGAGATAATGTCATAATAGATTTAGATGAAGATAATAAAGGCGTTATCAAGGAAATATGTGATAGGACTTCAAAACTTATAAGACCATCTATAGCAAATGTAACACAGGCTTTTATAATTTTTGCTGTACGTAATCCTGATTTTAATATGGATTTGTTGAATAAATTTTTAGTTCTCTGTGAAGTTAATAAATTAAAAGCAGTAGTGTGTTTTAATAAAATTGATTTAGCTACTAAAGAAGAAGTGGATAATACAGTTTCTCTGGTAAAGAGTATAGGATATGAAACCATTTATTTAAATGCAAAGACAGGATATGGAATAGATAAAATCAAAGCTCATCTAGAAGAAAATATTACTGTATTTTGTGGCCCTTCAGGAGTAGGTAAATCTACCATTTTAAATTCTATAGTGGGACATTCAGCTATGGAAACAGGGGATATAAGTAAAAGACTGAATAGAGGTAAGCATACTACAAGACATTGTGAACTTTTAGAAATAGATGGCGGATATGTAGCAGATTCACCAGGGTTCTCTTCTTTAGATATAAGTTTTATAAAAAAAGATCAGCTTCAAGGGTGTTTTCCTGAGTTTTTGGAATATTATGATACCTGTAAATTTTCAACCTGCATGCACTATAAAGAACCTGGATGTACAGTGAAAGAGGCGGTTGAATCTGGTAAAATAAATAAAAATAGATATATGTTTTATATAAAAACATTAGAAGAAATTTTAAGTAGGAGGGAATGGAAATGATAAAATTATCTCCATCTATATTGTCAGCAAATTTATCAAACCTAGGGAAAGATATAAAGGATTTGGAAAAATTTGGAGCGGATATGGTTCATATTGATGTAATGGACGGAAGATTTGTTCCCAATATATCTTTTGGTATGCCAATTATTAAGGCTGTACGTGGAATATCAAATTTAATTTTTGATGTACATTTGATGATTGAAGAACCTTCCAAATATATAGATGAATTTGCAAAATCTGGTGCGGATATTATAACTATACACTATGAAAGTGACATACATATAGACAGAACAATAAAATATATAAAGAGTTTAGGTAAAAAAGCAGGTATTGCTATAAATCCAGCAACACCTGTATCCGTACTAGAATGTATTATACAAGAATTAGATATGGTACTTATAATGTCTGTTAACCCGGGATTTGGTGGGCAGAGTTTTATAGATTATACTTTAAATAAAATAAAGGAGATAAAATTACTTTCGGAAAAATGCAATCCATCTCTTATGATTGAGGTAGATGGAGGAATAAATAAAGATAATATAAAATCCATTGTAAAGGCTGGAGCCAATGTAATTGTGGCAGGATCATCAGTTTTTAAAAATGAAGAAATAGAAAAGAATATAAGTATTTTAAAAGAAGGCATATAATATGAAAATAGTTATTGTTTCTGGAGGTAAACCGCCCAGAGAACAAAATTTAAAAAAATATATAGACAATGAAACTTTTATCATAAGTGCTGACAGCGGGTCAAATATATTATATAAGTATAATATAATACCTGATATAATATTAGGAGATTTTGATTCGATTGATAGGGAGGTTATTAATTATTTTAGGGAAAAAAAGTGTAAAATAATTTCTTATCCTACAGAAAAAAATTTTACTGATACTGAAGCGGCGCTAAAAGAGGCGATTAAAATGAGTCCAGATAGCATTTTGTTATTTGGATGTACGGGCAGTAGATTGGATCATACCTTTGCTAATTTAGGTTTGTTATACAGATGTTTAATTAGTAATATAGAAGCCTATATTATAGATGAAAATAATACAATATCTCTTCACAATGAAGCTTTTAAAATTGAAGGAAAAAGAGGAGATTTATTTTCTCTACAAGCCTTTGGCAGTGTAGTAAAAGGTTTATCAATCAGTAAAGCAAAATATGAGCTTAATAATTATGATTTAAAATTTGGAGATCCGCGAACGGTATCTAATGAATTAATGGATGGTAGTGTTTTCATTACTTTCCATAAAGGAATATTGTTATTGATTAAATCTAAAGATTAATATAATTATAAATAAGTATTTGATTAATATTATCAGTGTACTATCTAAAAACATAATTAAATAATTTAAACCAAATATGCTTTCTAATAATATGCAGGAAAAACTTTTAAGAGAAAAACTTAGAAGTTTTTCTCTTTTTATGAAATAAACTTCAATTTGAATCATATAATATTAATGGAATGGCAATGGGGGTAATTAAATTGACGAGAAAGCATAATAAGTTAAAAAGAAAAAAGTGGGGACTTATAATTGCCTCTATTGGTGCAGGCATTATAATAACTTTTATTATTCCAGTTTGGGGATGGGTTATGGCAGTTGGTGCCGGTCTCATATATGGGGGCTGGTGTTTAATTAATAATTCGCATGATGACTAGGAGGATTTATATGAAAATTTTTGCTTTTAAACTTCCAAAATTTTTATCTTCAGTAATAAAAATTTTTATAAGAAAATAGGTAAAATAAAAAATGCAATTGTCTGTACAACTGCATTTTTTAAATTTATCCTATAGAATAAAAAATTCCATGGGATGTCTAAAAATCCGCTTATATAGCACGTTGAACCTTACCAGAACGAAGGCATCTTGTACATACATGTATTGTTCTTGGTGTTCCATTTACAATAGCTTTAACTTTTTTCACATTAGGAAGCCAAGTTCTTTTTGATTGACGGTGTGAATGGCTGTATTGAACTCCTGCTACTAAACCTTTATCGCATATATCACATTTTCTTGACATTAAAAAACACCTCCTTAAATGAAGTTATAAACTTCATAATTAGCACAAACATTATTTTATCATAATGCATGTAAATTATGCAAGTAGAAAATAGTGAATATAAAAGTAATTGGATTAAATTTCTTGAATTATCAATAAGATTAATATAAAATATTTATATGGTAAAGAATAAGGAGGAGTTATAATGATGGGTATAACCAATGAAAATGGGTCCATTAACTATTCAGTTGATGTTCTTGCTAATATAGTAGGAATTTCTACAATGGAATGTTACGGTGTTGTTGGCATGGCTTCAAAGAATGCCAGTGACGGTTTTTGGGAATTAATTAGAGGGGAAAATCTAAGTAAAGGTGTAAAAATAAACTCAAAAGATAATAATATTAATATAGAATTATATATAATCGTAGAATATGGTACAAAAATTTCAGTTATAGCAAATAATATAATACAGAAAATAAAATATAATTTAGAGAATTATACAGGACTCAAAGTCTCTAGTATAACGGTGAATGTTCAGGGTGTTAGAGTCTAGGGAGGTAAAAAAGTGAAATACTTAAAGATAGACGGCTGTAGATTTTATAACATGATGATAAATGCCTGTAACAGATTGGAGAATCAAAAAGAATTTGTTAATTCCTTAAACGTTTTTCCTGTACCAGATGGAGATACTGGTACTAATATGTCTATGACCTTTAGAAGTGCCGTTTCAGAAATTAAAATTAAGGATAACTCAACTATCTCAGAAGTATCAAAACAACTTTCAAAAGGTGCTTTAATGGGAGCTAGAGGGAATTCAGGGGTTATTTTATCGCAGATTCTAAGAGGTATATCTATTGGATTAGAAAATACTAATGAAGTAGATTCTAATGAATTTGCCAATAGTCTTCTAGAGGGTAGTAAAGCTGCTTATAAGGCTGTCATGAGACCTACAGAAGGTACTATACTTACTGTTATAAAGGCTGCTGGAGAAAAGGCTGCCAGTACTAAAGATGAAAATATAACTACATTGATGAAGGCAGTTTGTGAACACTGCGAAGAAGTTTTAAATAAAACCCCTGATATGCTGCCTGTTCTAAAAAAGGCAAAAGTAGTAGATGCTGGAGGCATGGGACTTTTAATAATACTTAAAGGTATGTACGAAGCTCTTAGAGATGATATACAACCATCTTTAGAGGAAAAAAATCAAAATGTAAAATCAGAAACGGTTATGCATCAACAGGAGATAGATCCAGCTCAAATAAGATTTGGATATTGCACTGAGTTCTTTATTAATTCTAAAAAAGAGAATTTAGAGGACTTTAAAAAAGATCTCTCATGCCATGGAGATTCTATGATTATAGTTGGAGAAGAGGGAATCATAAAAGTTCACATTCACACTAATGATCCTGGGCTTATTTTATCTAAGGCATTAAAATTAGGAGAACTTTCAAAAATAAAAATTGATAACATGAGAGAACAGCATAGGAGAATTTTAGAGGATAAATATAAACCTCAAGAACAACTTGTAGAAATGGAAAAATCTGATGAAAATATAAATTTAAAGGAGTATGCATTTATTGCTGTAGCCTCTGGAAATGGAATAATTGAAATATTTAAAGAACTGGGAGTAGATTGTGTAATTGAAGGCGGGCAAACTATGAATCCAAGCACACAGGATATTTTTAGTTCAATCAGCAAATTAAAAGCACAAAATATATTTATATTACCTAATAATAAAAATATTATAATGGCTGCTACTCAAGCAGCTGAACTCAGCGATAAAAATATTATAGTGATTCCTACAAAAACTATTCCTCAGGGTATAACTTGTATTACAGAATTCAATGAGAATGAGGAAGTAGATACAAATATAGATAATATGATAAATTCAATATCAAAAGTGGCTACAGGTACAATAACCTATGCTGTAAGAGATACAGAGATTAATGGTAAAAATATTTTCTCTGGGGATATTTTGGGCTTAATTGAAGGTGACATTATAGAAATTGGCAATGATATATACAGTATGTGTGAAAATCTAATAGGGAAATTAGTAAAGAAAGATAGTGAACTTATATCATTGTATTATGGAGAGGGTTGTGTAGAAAAATCAGTTAAAGATTTAATTAAAAGAATAGAAAAGTCTTATCCAGAAGTGGATATTCAATGTATTAATGGACAGCAGCCTCTATATTATTTTATAATTTCAGTTGAGTAGAAAAAGCCTAAGGGCTTTTTTTATTGTATATAAAAATTATAATATGGTTTTAAATCTGTTTTATCAATATAAAATATTAAAATTTTGACAGGAGCCAATTATGAATATATATAGTGATATAAGTTATATAAAAGGAGTAGGTCCTAAAATTAAGATGGAATTAAATAAATGTGGTATCTTTTCCATATTGGATTTGCTTTTGTATTTTCCAAGAGATTATGAGAATATACCTCGTATGGATAATATAGCTAAAGCAAATAGAGGAAATAAAATAATAATTAACTGCAGATTTATAAAAAATGAAGGTAGCTTTAGAAGCAAAAATGGTAAATTAATTTCAAAGCTAATGTTTACTGATGGCTTTAATCTATTTAAAGGGATTTGGTTTAACATGCCATATATTAGTAAAGGCTTTTATGTAGACAATAAATATACACTAATGGGTAAATTGAATTATATTAAAGGTGAGACGGTTTTAGAAGTTCCAATAGTTATTAAAGAGCAAAATAGTGGAACTGATAAGATTGTTCCTATTTATTCATTAAAAGAAAATCTAAAGAATTCATATTTTACAAAGATTATATCACAAGTATTATCTAAGGTAATTATTGAAGAAAATTTACCAGATTGGATTATAGAAAAATATAAATTTTATTCTTTAGACAGGGCTATAAGGTGTATTCACAATCCTAAGAATTTTATTGAATTAAATGAGGCTAAAAAGAGATTAAAGTTTCAAGAATTATTTACCTACTCTTTAAAAGTACTCATGTTAAAAGATTATGTGAATCGAGGAAAAAAGGGAATTGCTTTTAAAATTTCAAAAGAACTTACGGAATTAAAAGAAAAAATTCCCTATGATTTAACTAAAGCTCAAAGTAAAGTTATAAGGGAAATTTTAATAGATGAGAAAAAATCTATAGCAATGAATAGATTATTGCAAGGAGATGTAGGGTCTGGAAAGACTATTATAGCTTTAATTGCCATGTTTAATGTAATTAAGAATGGATATCAGGCAGTTCTCTTAGCTCCTACAGAAATATTATCAAGACAACATTATATTGAAGCTGAAAAGCTTTTAAGTGAGTTTAATATAAATATAGAACTATTGATTGGAAGTATTAGTGAGAAAAATAAAAACAGAATTAAAAATGAATTAAAAGAGGGTAAAATTCATATGATAATTGGAACTCATGCTCTTCTTGAAGACAATGTAGAATTTTCAAATCTTGGATTGGTGGTAACGGATGAGCAGCATAGGTTTGGTGTTATGCAGAGAAGTAAATTATTCAATAAAGGAAATAATATAGATATATTAGTAATGACTGCAACACCTATACCAAGAACTTTAGGATTATATTTATATGGAGATTTAGATGTTTCTATTATTGATGAACTTCCGCCTGGAAGAAAGAAAGTAGATACTTATTATGTAGATAAGAAAGATAGAGAGAGAATATACACATTTGCACTTAAAGAATTGGAAAAGAGCAGACAAATATATGTGGTTTGTCCTTTAGTAGAAGAAAATGAAGAACTGAATTTGAGTTCAGTTAACAGCCTTTTAAGTGAATTGAGAGAAAAATACTTTAAAAGTTTCACTGTAGAGATGATTCATGGAAAAATGACTGGAAAGAATAAAGATAATATAATGTCTAGATTTAAAAAAGGAGAAATTCATATATTGGTATCTACAACAGTTATTGAAGTAGGAGTAAATGTTCCTAATGCCAGTATTATTATTATAGAAAATGCGGAACGATTTGGACTTTCACAGCTTCATCAGTTGAGAGGCAGAGTTGGAAGAGGAGCAAATAAATCTTATTGTTTTTTAATTGCCAATATAAAAAGCAAAGTGGTGAAACATAGAATGGAAGTTCTAAAAAATAGCAATGATGGATTTTATATAGCAGAAGAGGATTTTAAAATCAGAGGTAGTGGTGAATTATTTGGATTTAGACAGCATGGTGAAGATAATCTCATATTATCTGATTTAATAGAAGATTCTCATATATTAAAAGAGGCAAATAGAGAAGCTAAGATGTTAATAAAAAGTAATAGAGAAAGAGATATTTTTATTAAAAATCATATTTTAAATAAACTAGAGCTTACATCAAAATATATATGCTTTAATTGATGCAAGTGTGTAAATTTTATAATAATGTTGTAAAATAAGCAAAAAACTTTGTATAATTTAATACTCTATGCTACAATGTTATGGAAATAACAGATGTAATATAAAAAGAGGTAATTTATAGTATATAATGGATAAAATCGTTAATATAAAGAGGAGGTAAGAATATGAGAATAATTGCTGGTCTTGCAAAGGGAAGAAAATTATTGTCTCCTGAAGGAATGGAAACGAGACCAACTTTAGATAGAATAAAAGAATCTATATTTAGTATAATTCAAAATGATGTGCCTTATGCCACTGTTTTAGATGTATTTGCAGGTACGGGAAGTCTTGGATTAGAAGCTGTAAGTCGTGGTGCAAAACAATGTTATTTGATTGATAAAAGTCCTATAACATTTCCTTTACTTAAGAAAAATGTAGAAAACTTAAAATTTCAGAATGTTTGCAGATGCTTAAATATGGACTCTTATAATGCACTATATAAATTATCTGATGATAAATGCATATTTAATTTAATATTTATTGATCCACCCTATATGAAGAATATGATTCCAAAAGCTGTAAAAATTATTGATGATAAAAATTTATTACATAGGGATGGAGTGATTGCAACTAAAATTGATTCTAGTGAAGAAATATATTTTGGGAATGGGAATATTAATTTAGTTGACTTTAGAAAATATGGTAATACAACTGTTTGCTTCTATAGATATAAGGAGGATTAATATGAAAGTAGCTGTTTATCCAGGAAGCTTTGATCCGATAACTAATGGTCACTTAGATATAATTAAAAGAGCAGCAAAGGTATTTGATGAAGTTATAGTAGTGATACTTTTAAATCCACAGAAAAAAAGCTTATTTTCTGTAGAGGAAAGGGTTGAATTAATAAAAAAAGTTTTGAAATTTAATAAAAATATAAAAATAGAATGTTATAATGGGTTACTTGTAGATTTTATGAGAGAAAAAGGAGCAAAGGTTATAATTAAAGGACTTAGAGCTATGTCTGATTTTGAATATGAATTTCAGATGGCACTAATGAATAATAAATTAGATCCAAATGTAGAAACAGTGTTTATGATGACAAGAGCTGAATATTCATATTTAAGTTCTTCATCTGTAAAGCAGGTTGCTGTGTTTGGAGGGTGCATTAAGGGGCTAGTTCCAGATGAAATTATACCAGACATACAAAGAAAATCTGAATCTCAAAGCTGTAATAAGGGGAGAGTATAAATATGAATGTTATGAAGCTTTTAGAATATTTATCGGATATCATAGAAACCTCTACAAAATTACCTATGACAGGTAAAGTTGTTATTAATAAAAAAGAAGTTGATGAAGTTATCAATGATATAATTTCAGCTCTTCCTGATGAATTAAAAAAAGCTGAATGGATAATAAATGAAAAGGACAGAATATTAAGTGATGCTTTAAAAGAAGCTGATATTATAAGAAGACGAAATGCTCAAACGATAATGAAGGAAATTGAAAAACATGATATAACTAGAGAGGCAAAGAAAAATGCAGAAGAAATAATTGCTTCAGCACAAAATACTGCAAAGGACATAAGAATAGGTTCAAGAGAGTATGCAGATAATGTGCTAAAAGAATTAGATAATGAAATTAAAGAATTAAGTGACATTATGCTTTCAAATATAAAAGTTGAAATGGAAAAGTTTTTAGTTAGTTACCAAAAAAAAGTTAAGTTTAAGCGAGATATTATTAAAGAGAATATTAATGAAGTTAAAAAGATTCAATAAATTTTATACTTTTATATACCACAAAAGGAAATATTGCTATTAAGATTAATATTAGTATTAAAATATTTGAATTAGTGAAAGCTATATAATTTTTTTGATTCACAGTAAATATACTATAATTACTAATTTTAAGTAAAATTAAAGTAGCAAAGGATGAAATTATTCCTTGAATTACTTTTCTGTATATGTATTTAAATAAAGAAAAATTATGATGGCTTGTATAAGCATAGGTTTGCGCTATAACACATAGCCCTCCAAAGGAAGTAAAAAAACTAAATAACATTAATTTTAAATCTATATTTAATGAAGACATGGATACTAAATTACATCCATTTGTCATTTCAATAGATCCTAAAATTAGTGAACCTAATACTATATTATTATTTACTGCAGAAAATACTGCAGTATTTTTTATTATACCGAGAAGTACAGAAAAAATAGTTACAAAACCAAGCACTAAAAGGGAAGAAGTTATAGAATTCTCTACGCTGTTTTTTAGTACGCTGCCTATGTTTTGCTTTTGAAAAACATGGTTTTTATTATTTTTAGACTCTTGAAACATAGGAGAGGCTGGAAGTATCAATCCCATAGCAAAACAACCAATATAACTTGAAAGTAATAGAATATATCCATAATGGGAAGAACCAAGCATACTCTCACCTATAGTTCCAACTAAAAATAAAGGACTGCAGTTGGTGGCTATATTAATAAGTCTTGAAGCTATACTAATATTAATTTCTTTTTTTTCTAGAAGTTCACAACAATATTGAGCTCCCATGGGATATCCGCATAAAAAGCTTATTATTAATACAAGACTGCATTTGCTTGGTAGTCTTAAGGGTTTACATAGTAGTTTTCCAAAAACTTTTGAATAAATATATATTCCATCATAGGCTATAATTATATTAAGAAGCAGTGTAAAAGGAAACATAGTTGGGAATACTTTGTAAGCAAAGAGCTTGGCTCCATTAATTGCACTATTAATACAATTTAATGGATTTATTATAATGGAAAAAATAATAAAAGAACATAAAATAGTTATAATAATACTTATTAATTGATTTTTATTATAGCTGTGTATTAAAATAAAAGTTGTAAAAAAAGTTAATATAAGAATTATGTAAAAAATAATATTCAAATAAAAATCTCCTTATAATTAATCTAATTTATTTATATTTAAAAAGGAGATAATTATTCCACAATATTTAAGTTAATGTTTATTTTTAAAGTATTACAGGACTATTTAAATAGTCTGCTAAAGGATTTATACTTTTATTTAGTATGCTATAAGCTTTTGTTGAAAGGATATCAAGCTCCAAACAACTATTCATATCTTTTGACTTTGGAAGTTTTGAATATAAAGGTATATATGAATTCTTTTTAATGAGTTTTAAGATTTCTAATCCTTTTTTATTAAAAGCTAGTATTCTGGCATAAGGGCAAGAAGCTTTCCTTAAAATTTCTGTATCATAATTATCAAAACCAATAAAATACTGACATAGAATTCTGCTTAATCTTGTATAAGAATATCTTTTGCTTTTTATATTAGACATAAGATCTTCAAAATCCGTTGAATTAATTATAGATTTATAAATTTTATTATGAAGACCTTCGTTAGCATCTGGAATTTTATCTATATTATTATTATTAGTTAAACATTTATATCTTAAAAATTTAAACATATCTTTAGAAAAAGCAAAATCATAATTATTTTTATATAGGGAAATAATTTTCTCATAGACAGAATCAGGCAAAAGATTCTTTATAGAATTTAGATCATAATCATTTTCTATTAATTTTCTTATTGCAGTTGCACTTGGAAATTCAGAATTTATATATTGACAATTATAATCATCACCTTGCCTTTTTATAGTAAAAGCTTTTATAGAACTATTTAATTTTATTAGACTTTTGCAATACTCAATTCCTAAAATATTGTTAGAGCTAGACAAAATAGATTCTAGAGAGTTTGTTAAATTTATATCTATATTATTCTGGGAAATTTCAAATAGTGCTTTACTTCTGGCGGTAAAGTATGGAAGTCCTGAAGCTATATATTTTCTTAATAAATCTAAATATTCATAGGATGGATTTTGCAGAGTATTGGCTATATAATAGATTGGTTCTAAGTTTCCACATTCGCTGCCAAAACACAATGAATCTACTACATTTATATTGTTTAAAAGGCTTATAGCTCCATAAGAAAAGAATTCTGCTGATGAAATACTATAGACAGAAGGCAATTCTATTACTAAATCTATTCCGTTTAAAACTGCTAATTCTGCACGAGTCCATTTATCTATTATCGAAGGCTGTCCCCTTTGAACAAAATTTCCGCTGATTACCCCAATTATTCCATCGCAGTTTGTCAATTCTCTTGTTTTATTTATATGTAATATATGACCTTTATGCATTGGATTATATTCTGCTATTATTGCTGAAATTTTCAAAAAATCACCTACCATTATCAAATAATATATATATTATACTTGATAAACAAATAACATGGAAATAAAAATATAAATATAAAATGTTAAAAATAACTTACTTAAATTACAATTTCATAGATTTACTAATAGGTTTATTGTTAAAATTTTATTTTGTTATTAGAATTGTAAGAAATTTTTAAATATATTGAATTTAAGATTTTTCATTTTTTTATTGAAATACCCTCGTCAAAAGATGTATATTAGAAGTATATGTTACAAGTATATGTTTAACTTAAGGAATTAAATATATACTATAAGGAAGGGAGAAAGACAGATGGAATTAATGGAATCAATATGGAAAATGGCAAAAAATGACAAAAAGAAAATTGTTTTAGCAGAAGGAGAAGAAAAAAGAAACCTGCAGGCATGTGATAAAATATTGAAAAATGGACTAGCTAATATTGTCTTAGTAGGAAGTGAAGAAAAGGTAAGAGAAAATGCAAAAAATTTAGGATTAGATATTAGTGGTGCAGAAATATTGGATCCTAATACTTCAGATTTTACAGAAGGTTATGCAAAAGAATTTTACGAACTTAGAAAAAAGAAGGGCATGACTCTAGAAAAAGCTGAAAAAATGGTAAGGGATCCATTATATTTTGCAACTATGGCTATAAAAACAGGATATGTAGATGGTATGGTTTCTGGTGCGATTCATACTACTGGAGATCTTTTAAGACCAGGTTTACAGATTGTAAAGACTGCTCCAGGAGTAAAAATTGTATCAGGATTTTTTGTTATGATGGTACCAGATTGTAAATATGGAGAAAGTGGATTACTTTTATTTGCAGATTGTGCAGTAAATCCAAATCCAACGGCTGAAGAGCTTGCAGCTATTGCAATAACTACTGCAGAAACAGCTAAGAAATTATGTAATCTTGATCCAAAAGTTGCTATGCTTTCATTCTCAACTATGGGTAGTGCAAAAGGAGAACTTGTAGAAAAAGTACAAAAAGCGACAGCAATAGCAAAAGAAATGAGAACTGATTTGGATATTGATGGTGAGCTTCAATTAGATGCAGCTATTGAAGAAGAAGTAGCTCAATTAAAGGCACCAGGAAGTCCAGTAGCAGGAAAAGCAAATGTTTTAGTATTTCCAGATTTGCAAACAGGTAATATTGGATATAAACTAGTACAAAGATTTGCAAAAGCAAAAGCTATAGGACCTATATGCCAAGGATTTGCAAAACCTATAAATGATTTATCAAGAGGATGTTCTTCAGATGATATAGTTAATGTGGTTGCAATGACTGCAGTTCAAGCACAAAAGGGAATTTAATAAGCTTTGTAAATAAATAAAAAAATTTTTATAAAAGAATAGCTAGAAAGCTGTCTCACAATCTGTATCTATACAATGTGAGACAGCCCACTGTTATTTCTTTTTAATATGTTTATTGAAAGGTAGGTAATTTTATGAAAGTTTTAGTAATAAATTGTGGAAGTTCATCACTAAAATATCAGTTAATAGATATGTCAGGTGAAAATGTATTAGCAAAGGGACTTGTGGAAAGAATAGCTATAGAAGGGTCCATACTTACACAAAAGGTAAATGGAGAAAAATATGTAGTTGAACAACCAATGAAAGATCACAAGGAAGCAATAAAATTGGTATTAGATGCATTAGTAGACAGTACTCATGGAGTAATAAAAGATATGTCTGAAATATCTGCTGTAGGACACAGAGTTGTTCATGGCGGTGAAAAATATGCAGATTCTGTACTTATTGATGAAAATGTAATGGAATCAATTAAAGAATGTGTAAAATTAGCTCCATTACATAATACACCTAATATTATTGGCATAAATGCATGTAAAGATTTAATGCCAAATACTCCAATGGTAGCCGTATTTGATACAGCATTCCATCAGACTCTTCCAGATTATGCTTATATGTATCCATTGCCTTATGATCTATATACTAAGCATGGTATAAGGAAATATGGTTTTCACGGTACATCACATAAGTATGTTTCAAAAGCTACAGCAGAGTTTTTAAATAAAGATATAAGCTCACTTAAAATAATCACATGTCATCTTGGAAATGGAGCTAGTGTAGCGGCTATATCATCAGGAAAATGTGTAGATACAAGTATGGGATTTACACCACTAGCGGGAGTCGCAATGGGAACAAGAAGTGGAGATATTGATCCTGCAATAGTGACATTTTTAGTGAAAGAGTTAAATTTAAGTGCAGATGAAGTAAATAATTTATTAAATAAACAGTCTGGTATTTATGGAATCTATGGTAAAAGCAGTGATATGAGAGATATAAAAAAGGCAGGTTTACAGGAGCATGATGAAAGAGCAACTCTAGCCTTAAATATTTTTCACTATAAAGTAAAACAATTTATAGGTTCTTATGCTGCAGCTATGAATGGAGTAGATGCAGTAGTATTTACAGGCGGTATTGGGGAAAATTCTCCGGAAAATAGAGAGGGAATATGTGAAAACATGGACTTCTTGGGAATTAAAATTGATAAGAAAAAAAATGCAGAAACTATTGGCGATGATGAAGATATAAGTGCAGCAGATTCTAAAGTTAAGGTTTTAGTTATTCCTACTAATGAGGAACTTATGATTGCCAGAGATACAAAGGATATTGTCAATAAGTTAAATTAAATCTTGACATTTCTACCGTGGATTTATATAATAAATTGTGTTATTTTGCATATGAGGATTAATTAGTTAATAGCTATCTGTATATTAAGGAGGGAATAGCAGCTTTAGCTCGAGCTATGTGATTACACATTATATACATGACTTTATGTATGAGAAAAATTTATAATTTTTCAGAGCTAATTATATTATGGTAAATATTTCTGATTTAATTAATAAAAAGATAAATAAAAAAGATATTGATGTAGTATTGGATCTAAAAGAATTCAATGATAATTATGAGACCTATAAAGTGTTGGAACCTATAAGAGTTAAAGCAACTTTAACGAAGCAGGGAGATGTAATTTCTATTTTAGGACTGATTAGTGGTAAGATTCAACTTACTTGTTCTAGATGTCTCCAAAATTTTAGCTATGAATTGCAACTTGAATTACAGGAAAAGCTGACTAATAATCCTGAAAATAAAGATGATGAAATCATCTTTATAAATAATGATAAACTAGAGTTAACAGAAATTGTTGAAAACAATATCATAATGTCACTTCCTATACAAAGGTTGTGTAAAGAAGATTGTAAGGGTTTATGTCAAGTTTGCGGTACAAATCTCAATAAAGGTTCATGTAATTGTGATAATCCAGATATAGATCCAAGGCTAGCAGGACTTAAAGATTTGTTTTCTAACAACTAAGGAGGTGTTTATTGTGGGAAATCCAGCAAGAAAATTTTCAAAAGGTAGAAGAGATTCAAGAAGAGCTCAAACATTTAAATTAAGTGCGCCAGGTATAGTTGAGTGCCCAAATTGTCACGAAATGAAACTTGCACACAGAGTTTGCAAAAACTGTGGACATTACAAAGATAAAGAAGTTGTTGCAGTAGCAAAATAGAAAGAAAAGAAAGTCGTAAGACTTTCTTTTCTTTCTATTAGAAATAAAAAATTAGCTATGGTAATTTATTGAATACTATGATTAAATTTATATAGTATATAGTAATAAATTTAATCATAAAAGGGATGTGTGATATATAGTGATTATAGCGGTAGATGGAATGGGTGGAGATAATGCACCTAAAGCTGTAGTAAAAGCTTGCACAGAAGCTGTAAATGAATTTTCAGTGGATATAATTATAACGGGAAATGAAAAAATTATAGCAGAAGAACTAGAAAATTATAATTATAATAAAAATAAAATAGATATACTAAATACTACAGAAATTATAACTCAAAATGAACATCCAGTAATGGCTATTAGAAAGAAAAAAGATTCAAGTCTCTACAGAGCTTTAAATTTAGTAAAAGAGGGAAAAGCACAGGCGGTTATTTCAGCAGGAAGCACAGGAGCATTGATGGCAGGAGCTACCTTCATAGTTGGAAGGATAAGAGGTATAGATAGAATTGCGCTGGCACCAATTATTCCAGGAAAAAATAGACCCTTTATGTTAGTAGATGCTGGAGCTAATGTAGATTGTAAACCTCAATATTTATTACAATTTGCATTTATGGGTAAAGTATATTTTGAAAATATATTAAAAGTAGAAAATCCAAGTATAGGACTTATAAATATAGGTTTAGAAGAAGAAAAGGGAAATGAACTTACTAAAAAGACTTATGAACTTTTAAAAAAATCCAACTTAAATTTCACAGGTAATGTGGAGCCACGAGATATTTCTAGTGGAGATGTCAATATATTAGTGTGTGATGGCTTTGTGGGAAATACTGTATTAAAGATGTATGAAGGGGTAGCTTCAAATATTTTTAGTATGTTGAAATCGGAAATAATGTCATCCATGAAATCTAAAATAGGTGGTCTTTTGTTAAAACCAGTTTTTAAAAACTTCAAAAATAAATTTGATTATACTGAGTATGGAGGATCTGCATTTCTAGGTACTAAGGGAATAGTATTAAAAGCTCATGGAAGTTCTGATGAAAAAGCCTTTAAAAATGCTATAAAGCAAGCAAAAATATGTTATGAAGGTAAGTTCATAGAAAAAATATCTGGTGAACTTGAGAATATAAATAATCTTATTGATAAATCTGAATCAGAAATGCCTAATCAATAATATTCCAAAAATTCCTTGATTATCTATATTTACCTGTTGTATAATCATAAAAGATAAAAATATAATTGTCTTTTAGTATATAAATTTAAAATTAATCATAATAATATTGACGGTAGGGTTTATATGTAATATTATCTATATTAGAGTTTAGGAGGTGAATTTACATGTTTGAAAAGGTTAAAAGTATTATAGCTGATCAATTAGGTTTAGATGCTAGTGAAATAACAATGGAATCTTCATTCGTTGATGATTTAGGTGCTGATTCACTTGATATAGTTGAATTAATAATGGCTTTGGAAGAGGAATTTGATATAGAATTTCCTGATGAAGATGCAGAAAAAGTATCAACTGTCGGAGATGTGGTGGAATACATAAAAGCACATACCGAAGAATAGTAGGCTAGTCCCGTTTAATACGGGGCTTTAAATTTTTAAAAAGTTTATTCTTGAATCTTTATGTGTATATGGATTGAAGAATGGACTTTTGGGGAGATGTTTTATTGTTAATGCTAAAAGAAGATATTGAAAAATTGGAGAAAATACTAAAAATAGATTTTCATGATAAAAATTTATTGAGGACAGCTATTACTCATAGCTCTTATGCAAACCAGAAAAATATACAATACAATGAAAGATTGGAATTTCTAGGTGATTCTGTACTTCAGATTGTCATTTCAGAATATTTGTTTTTGAACTATAAAGATAAAACAGAGGGGGAACTTTCCAAAAAAAGAGCGTTAATTGTATGTGAAAATTCTCTTTTTAAAATTGCTAATAGTTGGCACCTAGGTAAATACATATTTATGAGTAAAGGTGAGGAAATTACTGGAGGAAGAACAAGAGTATCTATATTATCAGATTGTGTTGAAGCAATAATTGCAGCTATATATCTGGATAAAGGATTTGAATTTTCAAAAGAATTTATATTAAGTAATTTTCAAAAGATTATTGAAATGGCTATGAAGAATCAAATAATTTTGGATTATAAAACTAGACTTCAAGAAGTTCTACAGAAGAATGGAGATGCGGATATAAAGTATAAATTATTAAAATTTGAAGGACCACCTCATAGACGAAAATTCTATATTTCAGTGGCGTTTAATGGAACATTAAAAGGAGAAGGTACAGGTTTTAGTAAAAAAGAAGCCGAGCAAGATGCGGCACAAACTGCATTAAAAACTATAGGAGAGTTATATGAATAAAAGACATTATATAATTCCAATTTTTGTACCCCATGAAGGCTGTCCTCATAATTGTGTATTTTGCAATCAAAACACTATAACGGGGAATAGTAATTTAGTTAATGGTGAATTTGTAATAAATATAGTTGAAGAATACTTAAAAACTATAGACAGGGAAAAATCCATTATAGAAATTTCTTTCTTCGGAGGAACTTTTACGGCAATAAACATAGATAAACAAAAGGAGCTTTTATCTGTGGCTAAAAGTTATAAAGATAGGGGAAAAATAGATTTTATAAGGTTGTCTACAAGACCAGATTATATAGATGAATTTATACTAGATAACCTTAAGACTTATGGAGTGGATATAATTGAATTAGGTGTTCAATCTATGGATGATAATGTTCTGAAACTGTCGGGCAGAGGTCATGACTATAGAGATGTATTTAAAGCTTCTAAACTTATTAAAAAGTATAATTTTTTACTGGGACATCAAATAATGCCTGGACTTCCTGGAAGTAATTTTGAAAAAGATATTTATACAGCTAGAGAAGTTATAAAATTAAAACCAGACATATGCAGGATATATCCAGCGTTAGTAATAAGAGATACACCTATGGAAAAAATGTATATAAGCAATACATATAATCCTTATACTTTAGATAAAGCTGTAGAGGTATGTAAAAAAATATATGGTATGATGTATGTTAACAATATAAATGTAATAAGAATAGGACTTCAACCAACGGAAGAAATAAATATAGGAAAAGAGTTAATTGCAGGTCCCTTCCATCCAGCTTTTAGAGAATTGGTACAGGGAAGTATATATAATGATATGATACTTTCTGTAATTCCAAAACAGTATAAAGGAGTAGTTTTTATTGAAGTTAACAATAAAGATATATCAAAATTATATGCCAATAAAAAAGAATATTTTAATGCTATGAAGGTTAAAAATCCAAATTGTATATTTAAAGTATCTCAAAATATAAATATACCCTTAGAAAATATAAATATAAAATTTAATGATAAATTAAAAAGTTTATCTATGTATAATTATTTTTTACAGCATAGTTAGTTACAATATGTTTAATTGAAATTTTTATCTTTATAATATAAACTAAAAATAAATATATTCTTAAATATTAAATTTTAGGAGGATAAAATGAAAAAATCAAGTAGAGAAAAGTTCTTGAGAACGGCAATTGTATTTATAGTATTTATTTTTATTTTAACTACAGTTTTAAGCTTTATTCAATAACCATTTCAGCTTTATCTATTAATAGGATAGAAATAGTTAATTTATTTAAAGTTAGTTTAAGTAGAAACTGCTACTAATAAATAGATTCATTTGTATTAGGAGAGTGTAATAAATAATGTTCTTGAAGACCATTGAAATAAGGGGATTTAAATCCTTTGCAGACAAAATAGAATTGGATTTTAAGAAAGGTGTAACAGCAGTAGTGGGACCTAATGGTAGTGGTAAAAGTAATATATCTGATGCAATAAGGTGGGTTTTAGGAGAACAGAGTATAAAGACTTTAAGAGGCGGCAAAATGGAGGATGTAATATTTGCGGGAACTCAATATAGAAAATCTGTGGGACTTGCTCAAGTGGTACTTACTTTGGATAATTCAGATAAAGGTATACCTATGGATTATAATGAAATAACTATAGCTAGAAGATTGTATCGTTCTGGTGAAAGCGAATATTATATTAACAACACCAAATGCAGACTTAAAGACATACAGGAAATGTTTATGGATACCGGTATAGGCAAAGAGGGCTACTCAATAATCGGACAGGGTAAAATAGAAGCAGTTCTCAGTGGAAAATCTGAGGAAAGACGTGGACTCCTAGAAGAAGCTGCTGGTATTGTGAAGTTTAAGACAAGAAAAGAGGAAGCTGAAAAGAAACTTGAAAGCACGGAGGAAAATCTTGTAAGAATAGATGACATATTGAGTACTTATGAAGAAAGACTTGAACCTTTAAAAAAAGAAAGTGAAAAGGCTAAGAGTTTTGTTAAATTATCTGAGGAACTTAGTAAAAAAGAAATAAATTTATTAGTCAATTCAGTAGAGAAGCTTAAAATAAAGATTAAAGATATATCAGTTGAAATTAAAAATTTGGATTGTGAAATTAATAAATTAAATAATGAAAGACATAAAAATAAAGTTGATTTAAAAAGCTATAATGAATCTCTATATGAAATTGAGAATCTGTATAAGGTTCAAAGAGAAGAATATTATGAAAAAAAAGCTCAGTATCAGAGTATACTTTCAGATAATAATTTAATAAATGAGAAAATACAGAATTTAAATAACTTAAAATCACAGTATACAAGAGATTTAGAACAATTAAGAAAAAAGGTTGACAGTTATTTACTTGAAAATAAAAAATGTACTGATGAATACTTATTATTAAAAAATACATTAGAAGAATATAATGAGAAATTTAATTGTATAGAAAATAATTTAGAAATAAAACAGGAAAAGATGAAAGAAAATGAAGGCCTTTTAAAAAAATATAAAGATGAAGAATTTGATACTTTAGGAAATGTATCGGATTTAAAAAACCTTATGATAATAATAAAGAGAGATATAGAGAGTTATGATTTGAATATAAATCAAATTAAAAGTGCCTGTGAAAGTTATTCAAGTTCTATTAAAATAAATACAAATACTAAAATTTCGCTTGAAAATGAATTATCAAAAATAAAAGTTAAGATAGAAAAATATGAATTAGATATATCAGAAAATAAACGCAATATATCAAAAATCAGTAGAATTTTAAGTGCTGATGAAAGGCTATTTAATAATCTAAATGCTGAAATCAATAAATTGGAAGCTAATAAAAATATGCTTAATAGTTTAGAAGATCAATATGAGGGATATAACAAATCAGTAAAAAATCTTATGATACATATAAAAAAGGGTTATATTAATAAAGAAAATAAAAAGTGTATTGTATTAGGTGACTCTATAAATGTGGAAAAAAGGCTGGAAATAGCTATAGAAATAGCATTGGGATCAGCTATTTCCAATATAATTACTGAAGATGAAATCTTAGCAAAAGATCTTATAAAATATTTAAAATATAATAAATTGGGTAGAGCTACTTTTTTACCATTAAATATTTTACAAAATAAAAAATTTAATATAGATAATTCTATAAAGAGTATCGTTGGATATATTGGTATTGCAAGTGAATTAATAGAGTATGATAGCTCACTTACAAAGGCAATTGAGCATGTACTTGGAAGGACACTTATAGCAGAAAATATGAATAGTGCTTTGGAAATATCAAAGAAATCTAACTTTAGATTTAAAATTGTAACTTTATCTGGAGAAGTTGTTAATCCTGGAGGGGCTCTTACTGGTGGAAGTATATATAAAAAGAATTTTAACATCATTGGGAGGAAAAGAGAGATACAAGAATTGGATTCTAAGATTATTTCAATGAAAGAAGAAATTAATAAACTTTTTTTGAAAAATAAAGAAAATGCTAATAATATTAAAAAATTAGATGACATGAATTTGAATTTGAAAGACTCTATACATTTTGAAAATATAGAAATTACAAAAATTCAAAGCAGGATTACTTCCATTGATATAGAAAGTAAAAAGTTAAATAAAAATTATAGTATTTCTGTTGATGAAATTAATATTCTCCATAGTAAAAAGAAAGAATCTACAGAGGAATTAACAAATAAGCAAAAAGAAATTGACAATTTGGAGGAAAAGCAAAAAAAGCTACTGGATTTACAGAAAAGAATTGAAGATGAACTGATAAATGTGAGTAAAGATGTTTCATCTTTAAAAGAAAATATAACTTCTATAAAAATAGAGAAGGCTAAGTTAGATGAAAGTAGTATAAATAAGAAAAGAGAAATTAATAGATTAAATGAGGAAATAGCTATTGCAAGAGATAAATGTCAAGAGCTTGAGAGTAACATAAATAACTTTGAAGGTAATTTTTTAAAATTTAAGGATAAATTAAAACTTAATAAAGAGGAATTAAAGGAAATAGAAGAATTTTTATCAGATATGGATGTCAATTTTCAAGAAACTGAAATTAATAAGATAAATATGAATCAAAAAATAAAATATTATAGTGATAAAATTGAAGAATTTAACATCTTAATTAATAGGAAGGAAGAAGAGAGACATAAGATACAGTTAAGTTTAACAAGACTTGAAACTGAAAGTGATGCTTTAACAGGGCGTTTGAAAGAAGAATTTAAACTTGATTTTTTAGAAGCTCTATCATACAAAGTAGAAATTTATGATTTAACAAGCTATAAAAATAGTATTAGAGAAATAAAGAATAATATTTCTAAAATGGGTACTGTTAATGTAGGATCTATTGAAGAATATAAAGGTGTTAAGGAAAAGTATAATTTTATGTACAATCAAAGAGAGGATTTAGTAAAATCTAAAGAAGAGATAGTAAATGTTATAAATGAAATGACTTATAAAATGAAAAGCGTATTCAGTGAAAATTTTGAAAAGATCAGAAAGAATTTTGCAGAAACCTTTAGAGAGCTGTTTAAAGGAGGAAATGCTGACCTCATACTTTCTGGAGAGGATGTATTATCTTCTAATATAGAAATCAACGTAGAACCACCAGGTAAAAAACTTCAAAATATAAATTTAATGTCTGGAGGAGAAAAAGGACTTTCTGCCATTGCATTACTTTTTGCAATTTTAAAAATGAAACCTACACCTTTTTGTATACTTGATGAAATTGAAGCAGCTTTAGATGATGCAAATGTAGCTAGATATGCTGATTTTTTAAGAAAGTTTTCAGAAAAGATACAGTTTATAGTGATAACCCATAGAAAGGGTACTATGGAAGCAAGTAATATATTATATGGGGTGACTATGGAGGAAAAAGGTGTGTCAAAAGTAGTGTCTGTGGATTTAGCAGTTTAATAAAACTCAATAATTATGTGATTTATAAGGAGGAACTATGATTAGTGGATTTTTTAATAAATTAAAGAGTGGTCTTTCTAAGACTAAAAGTAATTTTACTGACAGAATTACTGAAATTTTAACAGGTACTGTATCCATAGATGAGGATATGTATGATGAACTAGAAGAGATACTTATAACCTGTGATATTGGAGTGGAAACATCAGTATACATAATTGATAAATTAAGAGAAAAGATAAAGCAGGAGAAGATAAAGGATCCTTCAGAGGTGAAAGACTGTTTAAAACGAGTGATATTAGATATATTGGAAAACTCAAAGGGGTCTATAAGTCCAGAGTCTAAACCTGAAACAATTCTGATTGTAGGGGTAAATGGCGTTGGAAAAACTACTTCCATAGGTAAAATAGCATCAAAGTTAAAAAAGGAAAAGTATAAAGTAATTATGGCAGCAGCAGATACTTTTAGAGCTGCGGCTATAGATCAGCTTGAAGTTTGGAGTAAAAGGGCTAATGTTGATTTAATAAAGCATCAGGAGGGCTCTGACCCTGCAGCTGTAGTATATGATGCTATACAAGCAGCTAAAGCGAGAAGAGCAGATGTACTTATCTGTGATACTGCAGGAAGACTTCATAATAAGAAAAATTTAATGGATGAGCTTGGTAAAATAAATAGAATTATAGACAGAGAGTTCAGTGATAGTGCTAGAAAAACCTATTTGGTATTAGATGCTACTACTGGACAAAATGCTGTTATACAGGCAAAACAATTTACAGAAGTATGTAATATAGATGGAATAATACTTACTAAATTGGATGGTACCGCTAAAGGTGGAGTAATTATATCTATTAAGCATACTTTAAATATTCCTGTAGAACTTATAGGTGTTGGAGAAGGAATAGATGATCTTCAGGAATTTAATTCAAATGAATTTGTGGAAGCCCTATTCTAGTTTTATTGAAGGTGTTAAGTAAAAATACTTGACACCTTTTTTTTATTTTGTTATTATAATAGCTGTGAGTTGGTGATTTATATGGAAGAGAGATTTCTAATATCTATACTTTTAGATATATACGGTGAATTATTAACTAATAAGCAAAAAAATATAATGAATTTTTATTTTAATGAAGATTTGTCTTTATCCGAAATATCTGAACTCAATAATACTAGTAGACAGGCAACTTACGATATAATAAAAAGATGTCAAAAACTTTTGCTGGACTATGATAGTAAATTGGGGCTTTTGGAAAAAGAACAGAGAATTTCCCAAATTAAAAAAGATATTCATATAAAATTAGAAGAATTAAGAAAAGATATTGATATAAATAAAAAAATAGATATTATAGAAGACATAAAATTAATTATTAGTAATATATAAATATAATTTAAGAGTTATAGGAGGACTAATATGGCTTTTGAGGGATTAACTTCTAAACTTCAAGAAACAATAAAAAAATTAAAAGGCAAGGGAAAGCTTTCTGAAGGTGATATAAAAGAAGCCATGAGAGAGGTAAAAAGGGCTCTTTTAGAGGCCGATGTAAATTTTAAGATTGTTAAAGATTTTGTAAAAAAAGTCAGTGAGAAATGTCTTGGAAATGAAGTTATGGAAAGTTTAACTCCAGGGCAGATGGTAATAAAAGTAGTTAATGACGAATTGACAGCATTAATGGGTAAAACGGAAAGTAAAATAAATTATAGTGATACTGGAATAACTGTAATTATGCTTGTGGGACTTCAAGGTGCTGGTAAAACAACTATGTGCGGTAAGTTGGCACTTTCTTTAAAAAAGAAAAATAAAAAACCACTATTAGTAGCTTGTGATGTGTACAGACCAGCTGCAATTAAACAGCTAACTGTAGTAGGTAAATCCATTGATATTCCCGTGTTTTCTATGGGAGATAAGGTAAATCCAGTGGATATTTCTAGAGCCGCTATTGAGCATGCAAAAAATAATGATTGTAATGTGGTAATTGTAGATACTGCTGGTAGGCTTCACATAGATGAAGCATTGATGGATGAGTTAAAGAATATTAAATCAAATATAAATCCAAGTGAAATATTACTTGTGGTAGATTCTATGACTGGTCAAGATGCAGTAAATGTAGCTGAAAGTTTTAATAATACTCTTGATATTAATGGAGTTATACTTACAAAGCTTGATGGAGATACAAGAGGTGGAGCAGCTCTTTCAATAAGATCAATGACAGGCAAACCAATAAAGTATGTAGGTCTTGGTGAAAAGATGAATGATTTAGAAGTATTCTATCCAGATAGAATGGCTTCTAGAATACTTGGCATGGGTGATGTATTGTCATTGATTGAAAAGGCTCAAAGTGCTATTGATGAAAAAGAAGCTAAAGAGCTTGGTGAGAAAATGCTTAGCCAAGATTTTAATTTTGAAGACTTTTTATCTATGTTTAAGCAGGTAAAAAAGCTGGGACCTATTGGAAAATTGCTTGAAATGCTTCCGAATAATGCAAGCACTAAAATGCTTCAAGGTGTTGATTTGAGTAATAGTGATAAAGAGTTGAAAAAAGTTGAATCTATAATATATTCAATGACTGTAAAAGAAAGAAAAAATCCTACATTGATAAGCTCTTCCTCTTCTAGGAAAAAGAGAATTGCATCGGGGTCAGGTACATCAGTTCAGGAAATTAACAAATTATTAAAACAGTTTGAAATGATGAGAAAAAGTATGAAACAGATGAAAGATATGCAAAAGATGGCTAAAAAAGGTTTGTTTGGTAAATTTCCTTTCTAGCTTTAATATATTACTCAATATAATCTATATTATTTTTAAGCTATTTAAATTAACTAGTAGTTTATATTTTGTAAGATTCATAATTCTTTGAAGGAGGTGATTTTAAATGGCAGTTAAGATAAGACTAAAGAGAATGGGGGCAAAAAAAGCTCCATTTTATAGAATTGTTGTTGCAGATTCAAGAAGCCCAAGAGATGGAAGATTTATAGAAGAAATAGGATATTACAATCCTACTACAGAGCCAATAACTGTAAAAGTTGATTCTGATAAAGTAGCTGAATGGATGAAGAATGGTGCTCAACCATCAGAAACAGTTAAAAGACTTTTAACTAAAAATGGAGTGATTAAATAGTAACTGGGAGGATTTTATATGAAACAACTATTGTACATAATTATAAGATCATTAGTTGATAACCCAGATATGGTAGAAGTAACTGAAGTTATTGAAGAAAATTCTTTAGTACTCAAGTTAAAAGTTGCACAAGAGGATATGGGCAAAGTTATTGGTAAACAGGGACGAATAGCTAAGGCTATAAGAACTGTTATAAAGGCAGCAGCTGTAAAACAGAACATGAAAGTTGTTGTAGAGATAATATAAGAGTTAGGATTAACCTAACTCTTTATTAATTTAATAATTTTATATAGAGGTGAGAATTTTATATGAAGGAATTTCTTACAGTTGGTCAAATTATAAATACTCATGGTATAAAGGGCGAAGTTAAAGTTTACCCATTGACGGATAATACAAATAGATTTAGAAAAATAAAAAAAGTTTACATAGATGATGAAGAAAGAAATGTTTTATGGTGCAAAATACAACCAGATAAGATCATTATGAAAATAGAGGGAATTGAAACACCAGAGGTGGCTTTTAAGTATAAAAATAAATATTTAAAAGTATCAAGAAAAGATGCAGTTGCTCTTGAAAAGGGAAGCTATTTTGTAGCAGATATAATAGGTTGTACTGTTATTGACGAGGAAGAGAAAATTATTGGCACAGTTCACGATGTCATATTTACAGGAAGTAATGATGTATATTGGGTAAAAGGAAATGAAGATGACGTAATGATACCTGCGCTTAAATCTATAGTGGTCAATATGGATATGAGTAATAAGCGTATAGTTATAAAGCCGGTGAGAACATGGAGTTAACTATTGATATATTGACTTTATTTCCAGAAATGTTTAATATTTTTGATTACAGCATAATTGGAAGGGCTAAAAATAAAGGAATAATAGATATAAAAGCTCATAATATTCGTGATTATACTCTTAATAAACATAATAAAACAGATGATTATACTTATGGTGGTGGTGCAGGGATGCTTATGACTCCACAACCTATAGTTGATTGTATTGAATATATAAAGAAAAGCAGCAAGGGAAAAGTTATATTTTTAGGTCCACGTGGAAAGACTTTTAACCAGAGTATGGCTAAGAAACTATCTAAAGAAAAGGAATTAATATTCTTATGTGGTCATTATGAGGGAATAGATGAGAGAATATATAAATATATTGACTTGGAAATATCACTAGGAGATTTTGTGCTGACTGGTGGTGAAATGGCCTGTATTCCTATAATAGATAGTATAAGTAGGATGATACCAGGTGTTCTAGCTCGTAATGAGAGTTTTACAGAAGAGTCTTTTTATGAAGGACTTTTGGAATATCCACAATACACAAGGCCAGAGTGTTTTAGAAATGAATCTGTTCCAAAGATTCTACTTTCAGGGCATCATGATAATATACGAAAATGGAGGAGAAAACAAGCTCTTTTAATAACAAGGGAAAAAAGACCAGATTTGTTTAAAAATATTAAATTATCTAAAGAGGATAAAAAACTTTTATCAGATGATTAATATGCTAATACTGCTAAAGTAAAAAGGATGCGTATCTGTATGAGGATTTAAATATTAAAAGCTACCATGTTTTATCAATTTCGTAGATAAAAAAATTTTTCTTGAAAAAGTATTTTATTTGCATTATAATGTAATTTGTGCTAGTACGGGCGGTCCTCTGATTGTATTATTAATAATGCTGGTTATGAACGTCAAATAAATTTTAGGAGGGAATGCACATGTTAGATATAATTAAAGCTATAGAAGCAGAACAAATTAGAACAGATTTACCAGAATTCAATGTAGGAGATACTATTAAGATTGATGTAAAAATTAAAGAAGGTGAAAAGGAAAGAATCCAGGCTTTTGAAGGTACAGTTATTAAAAAGCAAAATGGTGGATTAAGAGAGACTTTCACTGTAAGAAGAGTAGCTTATGGTGTTGGTGTTGAAAGAACTTTCCCAATTAATGCTCCTATAATAGACAAAATTAAGATTGTTAGAAGAGGTAAAGTTAGAAGAGCTAAGTTATACTACTTAAGAGATAGAGTAGGAAAGGCTGCAAAAGTTAAGGAATTAAAGTAAAAACGGGGCTAGATGGCCCTTTTTTATTTATTTAATATTTGGCCTATAGTGGCTGTCTTTGTTTATATTTTAAGTAAATAAACTAAATTTAATGCAATATATATATATCCAAGTTGAAATATAAATCTTATATTTCTTAAATAATGACAGTAAGATATTTGTTGTGCTTATTAATATTTAATTGTGAAAGTGGATATCTATAAGTTACAATTAATTAAAATTATTGATATTGGTGGTGAAGTAATATAGCAAGAAGAATTATAAGAAGGTTTATTTTAGCTTTTATTTCAGCAGTATTGATTATGGCTTTTTTATTGCAGATAGTGAGTGTAAATGGACCTTCTATGCTTAATACCTTTTTTACTAATGATAAAATTGTAGTAGAAAAGATAACTTATTATTTCAGCTCTCCTAAAAGACAAGATATAATATTATTTAGGCATAATAATGAGAAATACATAAAGAGAGTTATTGCAGTAGAGAATGATAAAATAAAAATTGTAGAAGATAAAGTATATGTAAATGGCAAACTTATTAAAGAACCTTATGCAGTTTATGATGTTAAAAATAATAAGTCTAAAAATGACAATTCAATTCATAACCTTACAGAAACTGTAGTACCAAGAGGTATGATTTTTGTTATGGGTGATAATAGATATGATAGTTTAGATAGTAGATTTAAAGAGATAGGATTTATAGATAAGAAATTAATAGTTGGCAAAGTAATTATGAGAATTTATCCTATTGCTAAATTTGGAAAGGTATGATAATTATTATGGTAAATGAAATAAATTGGTTTCCAGGCCATATGGCAAAGACTAGAAGAGAAATAAAAGAAAATTTAAAGTTGGTAGATGCCGTTATTGAAATAAGAGATTCTAGAATAGTACAATCCAGCGCAAATCCTGAAATTGATAAAATTTGTAAAGATAAACCTAGAATAATATTACTTAACAAATGTGATTTAAGCGAAGAAAAGGTAACTAAGGAATGGATTAATGTTTTGTCTAAAAATAATGTAAAAGCTTTAGCTGTAAATAGTTTAAATGGATTAGGATTAAATAGTATTAAAGGAGAAATTGACAAACTTCTTAAAGAAAAAATAGATAGACTTAAGCAAAAAGGAGTTATCAGTGTAATTATAAGAGCAATGGTAGTTGGTATACCAAATGTAGGGAAATCTTCCTTTATAAATAAGATGGCTAAAAATACTGCAGCAAAAATTGGTGATAAACCAGGAGTAACTAAAAGCAAGCAATGGATAAAAACAAAAATGGGAATTGAACTTATGGATACTCCAGGAGTGTTATGGCCTAAATTTGAAGAGAAAAAAGTTGGATTAAATTTAGCTTTTACAGGGGCTATAAAGGACGAAATTATGGATGTAGAAGAATTGGCATTAAGTCTTATTGAGAGACTTCAAAAATATTATCCCGATAGATTGATAAAAAGATATAAATTAGATTCTTTAGAGGAAACTGCATTGGAAAATATGGATAAAATAGCAAAAAAAAGAGGGGCTATTTTATCTAAAGGTAATATTGACTATAACAGGGTGTCTATTATGCTATTAGACGAATTTAGAGGAGGTAAATTAGGGCAAGTTTCATTAGAACGTCCTGTAGAATAATATGAATTTTTATAATATGAGTTATATAAAAATAAAAGAATATGCAGATGAATTGAATATAGATGAGTATGAAAAACTAGCTGAACAATTAAAAGATGATAGTAGAAAAAATGTTCAGAGATTGATCAAGAGGCTTTTAAATATGAAGTATAGAAAAGATCAAGAGATAGCTAGGGTAAAAAACATGTATGATTTTGATATGAAATTTCTTAAATACGGACATCTATCTGGAGTGGATGAGGTGGGAAGAGGACCTCTTGCAGGACCTATTGTGGCTGCAGCTGTTATATTAGACTTGAACAAATTTAATGAAGATATGATACTTGATATAAATGATTCTAAAAAGTTATCAGTAAAAAAAAGAGAAGAACTTTCTAAAATAATAAAGGAAAAATCAATATGTTTTAATATTTCATTAATTGATAATATGGAAATAGATTTGAAAGGCATAGGTGTTTGCAATCAACAGGTATTAAAATCAGCGGCAGAAGGACTTAAAATTACTCCTGATTATGTGATAAGTGATGGATATCCTATAAAAGAACTGGATATACCTAGCAGCTATGCTGTAAAAGGTGATAGTAAAAGTGCCAGTATAGCTTGTGCTTCTATTATAGCTAAAGTGTATAGAGATAATTTGATGAAGGAATATGCTGAAAAGTACCCAGAATATAATTTTGAGAATAATGTAGGCTATGGAAGTAAAGTACATATAGAAGCTATAAAGAAGTTTGGGATAACTCCTATTCATAGAAAGAGTTTTTTAAAAAATATAATATAAGGATAAATTAATGTACTGAATATAATTATTTTATAATATTCAAATGAGGTTTGATAGTTGATGTGCTGTAGAAGTCTTATTCTAAAAATCAGTACGATGTAAAGGAAATTAATAATATAGTTGGATGGTTTCAACAAAATTACGAATTAAAAAAGAGTCTTATTTAAAGGCTCTTTTTTGTTTTTATAAAAGTAAAATTAGTATTTATTTTTCCAATCATCATCATTGCTGTTGCACTAACTATTGATATTGCTGCAGTATTTAAAAATCTATTTGGAATGAAATAACATGCTATAATTAAAAATAGAGTAATAAATATAGAATAATATTTAAGTTTTAGTCTTCGCTCCTTACTTTTTATTGGTTTATTAATATTATCTACAGGGGAAAAAATACAAATAAGTATAAATGAAATAATTAATAATGATATTATAATGATAGTATTAATTATTAGATATTTACCACAAATAATTATCATAAAAAATACAATAAAACTTATGAAAAAACAGCCCCAATAAGTTTTTGCATGATATCCACCAGAAAATAATCTAATAGGGCAAAAAAATAATAGGGCGATTATGTAATACTTTTGCAAAGATAATATCCAAAATATAATAAAATAGGGAACAAACTTTGTAATCTCATCAATGAAACAAATTAATCCATATTCCATTTTCTTTAGATCCAATTCTGAATAACCAGGATTAGATTCAGAGATTTTCTTTACGAAAGAAGATATAAGTGTATTCATTTATCTAGCTCCTTCATTTTAAATTCAATTAAAAATGTAGTTCTTTCTGGAGTACTTTCTAGGAATATACTTCCGTTGTTTTGTTCAATCAATTGTTTAATAATATATAGTCCAAATCCATGATCTTGTGATTTTTTAGTCTTGGTAGAAAATCCTCTACCAAAAATTTTACTTTGAATATCTTCAGGTATCATATCTCCATTATTAGATATTTCAATAAAAAATTTATTATCTTTACTAAAAGAATCTATTGTTATTTCTTTATTTTCAATACTAGATTTGACTTCAAATGCCTCAAAGGCATTATCTATAATATTGCTTATAATACTTATTAGGTCATTTTCTTTAATGTCTATTGAGCTGAAAGGTTCATCAATCATTACATCAAAATTTATATTGTTTTTTAATGCGTAACTATTTTTTATAGATAACAATCCACTTAAATAATCATTACCTGTGTCTATGTATTTGAATGACGAGTGAAGTTTACCTGAAATTCCACTTACATAGTTTTTTATCTTTTGAATGGTATTTGATTTGTTCAAGGAACACAATCCCCATATAACATTTATATGATTTGTAAAATCATGTTTTTCCTGCCTGATTATTTTAATTATTTCTTCCATATTTTTTATTTGATTTTCTTGTATTTTATATTTAGCTTCTATCTTTACAATCCTTTTATATTCGTCGATTCCTTTTAATTGAAATATTATAAATATAAAAAATATAATAAATATAAAACAATTATATACTTTAGTATTTTGTATAGTGAATATACTAAAGTTAATGCTAAATATAAGAGCAGAAAAAATGCCTGTTTGAATTATTATATTTGAAAAAATAATACCATCTTTTTCGAATAATTTAAATATCTTAAAGTGTTTACTGAATTTAAAAATCACAAGAGCTATTATTATTTGAAGTGATTTAGCAGTTATTAAAAAAATATATAAGTATTTAGAGGTCAAATAAATTTTATCTAAGCTTATAGAGAACACAAACATTTCAATAGTTTGAATAAAATATTCTGTTATTGAAAGAATTACAATAAATAATGATATTATTATGACAGAAGAAAATAATTTGATTTTTGTAATATATGTTAGTAGCAAAGCATCAAATATATATAGAAAAATATTATGATAAGCATCAGCTATATAAAATGTAGAAAAGTATGTTACAAATATAAATAATGTGAAAAATAAAATTGATCTTAATTTGTTTCTTATTATGAAATCTTTCTTATCATATACAGCTTCAAAAATTATTAAAATTAGTATTGCTTCAATACTATCTAACATTATTTCTCTCAAGAAATCCATTTCGAGTCTCCTTTATGCCTAATTGTTATAAAAATCATAGATAAATATTTATCTATGATTTTTATAAAGATTAATTCTTATTTTAGAAATTCATCAGGACATTTTGGTTGATGTGACCCTAATGTTGATGCTGGTGTTATAACAATTGTTCCTAAAAATAAAGCTACAAAACCTGCAATTTTCATTGACCTTGATACTAATAGATTTTTAATGTTTTTCATTTTAATTACCTCCATTGTAAAATAATAACTCAATATATTTATTCTACAACAATTTACTTTTTCCTTCATAATTTTAAAAAAAATTATATTTAAATAAAAAAAGTTTATATTATAAATTAATTCTTATCATATTTGTAATATTTAATAATTAAAAAGTAGAGTTTGTCAGCAAAACATATCTGAGTTTTGATTATAATTTTAAGTAATAAATTTAATTATAATTTTAACAACAAATATTAAAGTAAATATAATGCTGAAAAAATTAGGGCAAAAAGTAATTAAAATAACGCTATCAAGTTTATCTGATAGGTATCCAGGTTCTGTTTGATAGCTAAATAAACTTTTGGGATGTTTTATTTTATGAAAATATCTGTTTATACTGAAATTTGTTAGATATTTACATATAAGCAGTATAAGATTACAACAGGAGATGAAAATAAAAAGTTCAATAAACATATTTACTTTGTCCCAATTGATTTTATGTACTTCTATCCACCATTCATTATATGTAAGCCAATCATAAAATGCCATAAAATTTCAGTAAATAGACAATAAATAATAAAAGATCTATAATTATCATATCCACGAAATAGTCTTTTTGTTTTATATATAAACATCTAATTAGAAATAAAAATTAGCAATATCATAATTAAAATTAATATTAATATGGTATCTCCTATAACCAAATCTATATAATGTTTCATAAAATCTCCTTATTATCATAGGATTCATCTTCTTGTGGATATCCAATACATACTTTTTTTATATTTTATGTAATTTACTTATTTTTTGTATAAGACAAAATTATAACTGTAAATATAATGCATGCTATTCCTAACCATTGATGTATACCTAAGGGAACATGTAACCATATCACAGATAAAAAAGCTGCAGATAGAGGTTCAACAGAAGATAATATGCTTGCTTCTGTTGGTTGTATATAGTTTAAACTTTCCAAATAGCAACAGAAAGCAATAAGAGTTCCAAATAATACTATAAATATAACAGCAAATATTGAAGTAATAGACCATTGACCTATAATATTCCAAGGCTGATGGACAAAACTAAAAGCTATTCCACCAATGAGCATTCCCCAACCAACTACAAGTATAGAACCAAATTTAGCAAGAAGGGGGCGAGGTTGCAATGTATAGAAAGCTGCTGCAAAAGCAGAACTAATTCCCCAAAATAATGCTAATTTAGAAATAGATAAGCTATGAATATTACCTTTTGTAATGATAAAAAAAGTACCTAATATTGCTAAAGTAATAGCTGTGATTTCTTTTAAATTTGGCATTTTTTTAGTACGAATGATTAAATAACAAGTAACTAGTACTGGTGACAAATATTGAAGTATGGTGGCTGTAGATGCATTTCCATATTTAATAGCAGCAAAATAGGTATACTGTACACCTAATATTCCTATAATACTAAAAAGAATGAGACTCAATATAGTATGTTCAGACTTCCAAATTGCCCATATATTTTGTTTATTTTTCATAAAAGCATATAATAACAAAATTAGCCCAGATACTAATAGACGAATCACAACAAGCCACTCTGGACTAAAACTTTTTTTCTGAAATAAATATTGTGCAACAGTGCCGGATATTCCCCATAACATGGCACCTGTGATTACAAGAATTATTCCTTTTGTTTTCGGTTGAAACTTCATTAAACTTTCACTCACTTTCTTTGCAGTTATTCTGAAACAGTTATAAGTTAAATGCAAATATATTGATTTATCCGAATAAATATGTAATAATTTTATTACTATTTTCAATATATAACAATTAATATATTGTCAAAAATTAAAACTATATTAGCGAGATGGTAAAAATGCAGGCTTCAAAAATAGAAGTGGATGACAATTTACAGGAGACAACAAAACATGGTTCTTATGATTTCCCAATAGCAATTTATACAGATAAATTTAACCTATTTGAAGAAGGGTATATTAGGTGGCATTGGCATAAGGAACTACAGTTTTCCTATTGTCTTTATGATAAGGTGATTTTTTTCATTGAAAATCAAAAAATTATCTTAGAAGCTGGGGAAGGAATTATGGTGAATTCAAATGTACTTCATCAAATTAAGCCGTATAAGAATAATAATTGTATGATGTTTTCCATTGTCTTCGACTCAGCTTTAATTGGAGGTAATAAGCATTCACTTATTGCAAAAAAATATTTAAATCCAATTCTTGAAAGCAGTAATTTGAAATTTATTTGCCTAAAGCCTGATGTTCAGTGGCAGAAAAATATATTGGTGAATATAAAAAAAGTTTTTTCTTTGTGGAATAAAGAATCCTATGGGTATGAATTGGGAATAAGAAATTATTTATGCAGTATTTGGTTAAATATAATTAGAGAAGTGAAAGAAGAAATTAAGAATTCTGTACTAGTAGTCTCCCATGATGAGGAACGTGTAAAGTTAGCGTTACAGTATATACATGAACATTATGCAGAGAATATTTCATTAAATAATATTGCAATGATAGCCAATATAAGTAAAAGTGAATGCTGTCGTAGCTTTAATAGGATTTTAAAAGTAACACCTTTCGGATATTTAATGGAATATAGAACTTTAAAGGCATCAGAACTACTTTTAAAAAGTGAGAAATCTATTTCTATCATTGCTTTGGAGGTAGGTTTTAATGGAATAAGTTATTTTGGAAAAGTATTTAAAAAATATATGAATTGTACACCTTCTGAATATAGAAATAAATATAATTTAAAATAGCTTAGGCATTTTCTTGTATATGTATTTTTTAACAATATATAGTTAGGACTTTACACATACTATTTTACTAGAGTGTATTAATTTATATAGTAATTATGTCTTTAATTAAACAGCATTTCTAAATTTTATTTACAAAATGAAATAGATGTACCGCAACATTGGAGTACATCTATCGTAGAAGAATATTATGAAAAATTTAAAGCTTAGCTTAATTATTGACATATATTATGGATTTATTTATAAAATTAAAGTTTACAAATAATTCTTAATTATGAAATGAAATAATAACGATTATAAAATATAATTATTTGTAAAATAAAGGTTTTAAAACAGGGGGTAAAAAATAATGAATGATAATTCAGAAATAAAAGAAACTCCAGATGAACCAAGAATAAATATAGAAGAACCATGGGAAATGAATTTATGGTGTGCATTACTAAAATGTACGAAAGATGAATTACTTACGGCCATTAAATTAGTTGGAAATCATGAAAAAGATATAAGGAATTATTTAAATAGTAAGAATGAGTAGCTCGTATAGCTATTCTTTTTTTCAGACAAAGAAATATATGTTGCCTAACCAACAGGAAGGCAACATGAAAAAGTGTTATCAGTAATGTTCTATATCATAACGTATGTATATGCATTAATAGACAGACCATTATTTTTATTGTTATAAATTATTATTAAGGAAATTGATGGAAATATACTATACGATTTTTTCATCTACAAATTTTCTATATTGTGTTGCTTCAATAATATCTACAGGATTTATTTTATTATTTCCATGCATATCTGCAATAGTTCTTGAAACTTTTAATATTCTACTATAGGCTCTAGTACTTAATTGAAACTTATTAAAAATATTTTTAATAATCCTATTTGATTCATTAGTAAGTTCACAAAATTTTTTTATATGTCTTTCTTCCATTTGTGCATTGCAATGAATTGCATCATTTTTAAATCTATCCAATTGTATCTCTCTAGCCTGTAATACTCTTTTAGCTATATCTATAGAAGATTCTGATTTTTTTTTCATGCTTAATTCCTCATAATTTAAAGTATTTACAAAAGAAAAAAGATCTATACGATCAAGAAGAGGATTTGAAAGTTTACCAAGATATCTTTTCCTTTCATATTCTGTACACACACATTCTTTGTTGGAACCGTAGTTACCACAGAGGCATGGATTTAAAGATCCAATTAACATAAAATTACAGGGATAAGTCACATTTCCCGTAGCTTTAGAGAGTTTTATTACTCTATCTTCTAGAGGCTGTCTTAATACTTCTAAAGTGGATTTTTTAAATTCTAATATTTCATCTAAAAATAGTACTCCATTATGTGCTAATGAAATTTCACCAGGAATGAGTTTTGCTCCACCGCCAACCAAGGCTATTTGTGAGCTAGTATGATGAGGATTTCTAAAAGGTCTTTTAAATATTAAAGTGTTATTTTCAAGCTTTCCGCATACGCTGTATATTTGAGTTACTTCTAAGGCTTCATCATAATTTAGCGGAGGCAGAATACTAGGAATTCTCTTAGCTAACATAGTTTTTCCTGAGCCTGGAGGACCAAAAAGTATCATATTATGTCCTCCAGAAGCTGCTACTTCTATGGCACGTTTAGAACTTTCTTGACCTATAATATCTTTAAAATCCAATAGGGATTTATGAACTTCAGCTATTTCTTCATATTTAAAAGGCATAGAATCTTTATATTGAAAGTAATTTACCACTTGAGACAAATTATCGAAAGGAAAAATTGAGCAATTTTTAACCATGGAACATTCCTTTGCATTTTCTGTGGGAATAATAACATTATTAATTCCCTCTTCTACACTTTTTAATGCAATAGATAGTGCCCCCTTAATTTTCTTTAAGGAGCCATTAAGAGATAGCTCACCTGCTATGATATATTTATCTATAGAATCTATACTTATTTGATTGGTTATTGCTAAAATTCCAATTGCTATGGGTAAATCAAATAAAGCTCCCTCTTTTTTTAAATCTGCTGGAGCAAGATTTATAGTTATTCTATTTACTGGAAATTTAAATCCAGAATTTATTATAGCAGATCGTACTCTTTCTTTAGATTCTTTAACAGATGTATCTGCAAGACCAACTATATTAAAAGAAGGTAATCCCTTTGATATATCCACTTCAACATTAATTATAATACCATTAATACCAGTAAATGTAGCTGCATTAATTTGTAATGCCATTTTATCACCTCTTAGAGATTATTATTGACATATTTTTATAAATATAAGCCATTATAAAATTAATAATTTTAGTATAATATTTATTTTATTTGGCTATAAATTCTATTATCGGTATTTGATAAAATATATTTTTGAGAGGCGATGTCATGGGTAGATATAATAAAGAAATAGGAAATTATGGCGAAAATGAAGCAGTACAGTATCTGCAAGACTTGAACTATGAAATAATAGAAAGAAATTTTAAATGTAAAATGGGTGAAATAGATATAATTGCTAAATACAAAGAAACATTATGTTTTATAGAAGTAAAAACTAGATATGCAACAAATTATGGATTTCCAGCAGAAGCTGTTGATAGGAGAAAGCAATTTAAAATATATAAAATTTCTGAATTGTATATCATAAAAAATAAGATTTCAGATTTAAATTTTAGATTTGATGTTATAGAAGTTTTATTGAACAGTAAAAATAATAGATTTTCATTAAGATTAATAGAAAATGCTTTTCAAATATAAAAGTAAGGAGATTTGTATGAATGATTATGATTTATGGTTTATTTTACTTAATATAAATAATAAAAGAAAAATAAATTTAATAAAAAGATTTAAAAGTACTAGAGAAATATGGTATTATACTGTAAATGAATGTAACGATAAACAGGATAAATTTAATAAAAAGATAAAATGGGAAAAAGATAAGATTGAATTTGTTAAGAATTTAATTTTTAAAAATAAAATAAACATCATTACCTTTATGGAAAATGATTATCCTGATATATTAAAAAATTATGATGATTCTCCCTTTGCACTTTTTTATAAAGGAAATTTAAAAAAGTTAAATGAATCCATAAATATTTCTATAGTTGGATCTAGGGCATGCTCACCTTATGGAGTTAATGTAACTAAGATAATATTAAAAGAACTTAAAGGACATAATATAAATATAATTAGCGGCTTAGCCAAGGGAATAGATTATTATGCTCATTTATATGCTGTTGAAAATGATATGTTTACTTGTGGAGTACTTGGATGCGGCATTGACGTTGTGTATCCAAAATCAAATAAAAAGCTATATGAATCTATATTAGAAAAAGATGGCTGTATAATTTCTCAGTTTATGCCAGGCACACAGCCTCTAAGTTATAATTTTCCACTGAGAAACCGTATTATTAGTGGACTAAGTAAAATTACAATAGTAGTAGAAGCAAATTTAAAAAGTGGATCTCTAATTACTGCTAGTGCTGCTTTAGATCAAGGTAAAGAGATTATAGCAGTTCCAGGTTCAATATTTTCTAAAAATAGTTTAGGCACTAATAAATTAATTAAAGATGGAGCATTTCCACTGACTTCTATAGATGATATATTTGATTTATTATCTATAAATCATTATGATAGTAAAATCAGCGGCGATGAAAGAAATATGAATAATTTAGAAAAAAAAATTTATAATGTAATTAGTGATGTACCCATACATATGGACGATATTATAAAGTTAACTAATATTGACATATCGCAAATTTATGAGTTATTATTTGAAATGCAAATAAAAGATGAAATTATGTGTTTAAGTGGTAATTATTATGTTAAATTAAATAATAATATTTAGAATATGAAATTATAATTGAATTGTAAAAATTGTAAATAAATATATCAAATATTATTTATAATACTTTTTATAGAAATTTGTCATAATATATAATTTCTATAAAATATGTTTTAATAAAATGATTTAAATTATGTATAGACAGAATTTTGGAGGGGATAAGATGGGACAAAATTTAGTTATTGTAGAATCACCGGCTAAAGCTAAAACTATAGGTAAATATTTAGGAAGTAAATTTACTGTGGAAGCTTCAATGGGTCACGTTAGAGATTTACCTAAAAGCACTTTAGGGGTTGATGTAGAGAATGATTATAATCCTAGATATATAACAATAAGAGGAAAAGGTGAACTTTTAGATAAACTTAGAAGGAAGGCAAAAAAGAGTGATAAAATATATCTTGCTACCGACCCTGATAGAGAAGGAGAAGCTATATCATGGCATTTAGCAAAAGTTTTAAAAATTGAAGAAGATAAGAAATGTAGAATAGTATTTAATGAGATAACTAAAAATGCTATAAAATCTGCAATAAAAAAACCAAGAATAGTAGACTCAAATCTTGTAAATGCACAGCAGGCACGTAGAGTTTTAGATAGATTGGTAGGCTATAAAATTAGTCCTATACTATGGAGAAAAGTAAAGTGGGGATTAAGTGCTGGTAGAGTTCAATCTGTAGCTCTAAAGATGATATGTGACCGTCAAAAAGCTATAGATGAATTTAAACCTGAAGAATATTGGTCTATAGAATGTCTATTAAGTAAGAGCGCTAGAAATAAACCTTTTTTAGTGAAACTTCATTCTGCTAATAATAAAAAGATTTCCATAGGCAATAAAGAAGAGACGGATAATATTATTAAAGAATTAGAAAAAAATGATTTTTTAGTAAAAGATATAAAAAAATCCACTAAAAACAAAAATCCTTTGGCTCCATTTACTACCAGTACATTGCAACAGGATGCATATAAAAGATTGAATTTTTCTACTAAAAAAACTATGTCTATAGCTCAAATATTGTATGAAGGAGTTGAAATAAAAGGTCATGGAACTATAGGATTAATAACTTATATGAGAACAGATTCCGTAAGAATATCAGAAGAATCCCAAAATAATGCTAAGGAGTATATAAAGTCTAATTTTGGAGAAGAATTTATTCCAAAAGCTCCAAGAAATTTTAAAGGCAAAAAAAATATACAAGATGCTCATGAAGCAATTAGACCTACCTATATAGATGTTACACCAGAAGAAGCTAGATCAAGTCTTAAGGATGATCAATTTAAATTATATAACTTGATTTGGAATAGATTTATGGCAAGTCAGATGGCATCCTGTGTTATGAATACTATTACTCTAATTATAGAAAATGGAATCTATTCTTTTAGAGCAACTGGATCTAGTATTAAATTTCCTGGATTTATGAAGGTATATAATTATACTTCTGATGAGGAAAATGATGATATTAAAATTCCTGATTTAAACAAAGAGGATATATTATATAAAAAAGAGATCAAAGGGAACCAGCATTTTACTCAGCCTCCAGCAAAATTTTCTGAAGCATCCTTAGTAAAGACCCTTGAAGAAAATGGTATTGGAAGACCAAGTACTTACGCACCTATTATATCCACATTACTTGACAGAAAATATATTGAAAGAGATAAAAAAACATTAAATCCTACGGAACTTGGTAATATAGTAAATAATATTGTTAGTGAATACTTTAAAGAAATTATTGATATAGAGTTTACTGCTGAAATGGAACATAAGCTAGATAATATAGAAGAAGGTAAAGAAAACTGGAATAAGGTAGTAGACGAATTTTATAAACCTTTGGAAGTTTCAATAGATATAGCAGAAAAAGAAGTATCTAAAATTACCATTGAGGATGAAGTAACTGACATTAAATGTGATAAATGTGGGAAATTTATGGTTATTAAGCATGGACGGTTTGGAGATTTTCTAGCATGCCCAGGATATCCTGAATGTAAAAATACAAAACCAATAGTTCAGGAGTTAGATGTAGCCTGTCCAAAATGTAGTGGGAAAATATTGGTAAGAAAGAGCAGGAAAGGTAGAAAATTTTTTGGATGCAGCAATTATCCTGAATGTGACTTTGTAAGTTGGTTTGAGCCAACTAACGAAAAATGCGAAAAATGCGGCTCCTACATGGTGAAAAAGTACAATAAGACAAAAGGAGACTATTTAGAGTGTTCAAATCAAGAATGCAAAAATAAAAAATTTAATAAAACATCTTAATTAAATTTTTGGATTACTAATTATTCTATTAAGTATAATTATCATTGGATATATTTAATGGTAAGATTGTTGATTTGTTAAGTATTGTCGAATATAATAAACTTTTAGTTGAAAAATAAAAACTACTATGATATTATAACAAGAGAGATTGTTTAACAATTCGGAATATTAAAAATTATTCTGAAAATTTATTTATTAATCTTCATTATGTACTATAATAAAATTTATATCGTACATAGATAGTATAAAGTAGGGGGAATACCAAATGTCTACACTATTAGATAAGACAAGAATGTTAAATAAGATATTACAAAAATCTGGTACTGAACCGGTTGTATTTAATGATATATGTGAAATTTTAAGTGAAGTATTATCATCAAATATATATATAATAAGTAGAAAAGGAAAAATATTAGGATATAATTTAAATAGTGCTTTTCAATGTGACATGCTTAAAAATGATGTGATTAATAATATGAAGTTTGCTGATTTGTATAATAATAAACTTATGGATGTTCATGAAACAGAAGCTAATATACCCATGAACGGCAGTTGTACTTTTAATGATAAACATAATTGTGGTTTAGATAATAAAATTATCACTATTGTACCAATTATAGGGAATAGAGAGAGATTAGGAACGTTGGTTCTTGCAAAATTTAATGAAAAATTTGATGATGATGATATAGTTTTAGCTGAATATAGTTCTACTATAGTGGGTCTTGAGATATTAAGATCAAAGCATGATGAAATTGAATATGAAGCTAGAAAGAAAGCAGTAGTTCAATTAGCTATTGGAACCTTGTCTTACTCTGAATTGGAAGCGGTAGAACATATTTTTAATGAATTAGATGGAACAGAGGGGTTGCTAGTTGCTTCAAAAATTGCAGACAAGGTAGGCATAACTAGAAGTGTTATAGTAAATGCACTTAGGAAGTTTGAAAGTGCTGGTGTTATTGAATCAAGATCATTAGGTATGAAAGGCACACATATTAAAATATTAAATGATAAATTATTAGATGAATTAAAGAAGATAAAATAATTAGAATAACTTTAGTTATTCTAATTATTTTTGCTTTTTAGAAAAAGTATTTTATAAAAAATGTTGAATATGAAAATACTATGTGGTATACTTACAAAAGTAAAAAATACACACATTGTCTAATTTGTGAGCTGGTGCCTTTGGGTAACTTGCAGATATGAAGATAATGGAGGTAAAAACCTAGGAGGTAAAATTATGGCAGTTATATCAATGAAACAATTATTAGAAGCTGGTGTTCACTTTGGACATCAAACAAGAAGATGGAACCCTAAAATGGCTCCTTATATTTTCACAGAGAGAAATGGTATATATATTATAGACCTACAAAAAACAGTGAAAAAAGTTGATGAATCTTATGAATTCATAAAAAGTATATCTGAAGAAGGTAAAGATGTATTGTTTGTAGGTACAAAAAAACAAGCACAAGAAGCAATTCAGGATGAAGCAGTAAGATGTGGTATGCATTTTGTAAATAATAGATGGTTAGGTGGAATGTTAACTAACTTTAAAACAATCAAGACAAGAATAAATAGACTTGGAGAAATCCAGAAGATGGAAGAGGACGGAGTTTTTGAAGTCTTACCTAAAAAAGAAGTTATTAATTTAAAAAATGAAGAAGAAAAGCTAGTTAAAAATCTTGGAGGAATCAGAGAAATGATTCAAGATAAAATAGGAGCTTTATTTGTAGTAGATCCAAGAAAAGAAAAAAATGCTATTTCCGAAGCTAAAATTCTTGGAATACCAGTAGTAGCTATTGTAGATACTAACTGTGATCCAGATGAAGTCGATTATGTAATACCTGGTAATGACGATGCTATTAGAGCGGTTAAATTAATAACAGCTAAGATTGCTGATGCTGTTATAGAAGGAAGACAGGGAGAACAATTAGCTGAGTAATTTTTATACAAATATATTAATATAGGTTATTAGCTATTTGTACTAAGTGTTTAGGATAATAATAAAATATTATTTTGAATTTAGTGGTTCTAAGCATCAGGTGGAAGCAAATTCCAAATGATGCTTAGAAATCTGTTAGAAAGATAAAATGATCGGAGGAATAACAATGATTTCTGCAAGTATGGTTAAAGAATTAAGAGATAGAACAGGAGCTGCAATGATGGCTTGTAAAAAAGCCTTAACTGAGTCAAATGGTGATATTGATAAGGCTATTGAAATCCTAAGAGAAAAAGGTTTGGCAGCAGCAGCTAAGAAAGCAGGCAGAGTAGCAGCAGAAGGATTAGTCGTTACATATTTAAGTGACGATAAAAAATCAGGTGCTATAGTTGAAGTTAATTGCGAAACAGATTTTGTTTCAGCAAATGAAGAGTTTGTAGCATTAGCAAATAATGTTGCTAAAATGGCAGCAACAACATCAGCAACTACTGTAGAAGAATTATTAAATGAAAAATATATAGATAATAGTGGATCAAATCTTAAGGATACGCTTACAGCATTGATAGCTAAATTAGGCGAAAATATGAATGTAAGAAGATTTATTAAGTATAATGTAGCTGAAGGTATAGTTGAAAGTTATATCCATGGTGGTGGAAGAATCGGAGTATTAGTTAAACTATCTTGTGAAAAGGAAAGTGATATACTTTCAGAATTGTCAAAAGATATATGTATGCAAATAGCAGCTGCTAATCCTCTTTTCTTAAATGAAGATCAAGTGGATACTAAGACTTTAAATAGTGAAAGAGAAATCTATAGAGTTCAAGCTTTAAATGAAGGAAAACCTGAAAAAATTGTTGACAAAATGGTTGAAGGTAGAATTAAAAAATATCTTAAAGAAGTTTGTCTTGTAGATCAGGTTTGGGTTAAAGATTCAGATTTGACAATTGCAAAACTCCTTCAATTGAAATCTAAGGAAATAGGTGCTCCTGTAGCTATAGAAGCATTTACAAGATTTGAAAGAGGAGAAGGTATTGAAAAAGTAGAGGAAAATTTTGCTGAAGAAGTTCAAAGACAAATGCAGCAGGGTAAATAAAAAAGAGAACACTGCGTGTTCTCTTTTTTTAAAGTAATTAAATTTTATAAGAGAACTTCCAAAGAAGTATATGGGGGTTAAATATCATAAAATTAAATGAGTTATCTAATAACCTTCCGCTGTTTTATTTATAATACATATAGGAAATAATTTGCAGTGGTTAGTCATCAGATAAATAAGAGTTTAAACTAGCAAGTTTGGAGGTATATTATAAAATGGAATCTGTAAAATATAAAAGAATAATGTTAAAATTATCTGGTGAAGCCTTAGCTGGAGAAAATGGATATGGTATAGATTTTCAAGTAGCAAAGAGAATTGCAGAGGAAATTAAAGAAATTGTAAAAATGGGTATAGAGGTCGGAGCTGTAGTTGGAGGCGGAAATATATGGCGTGGCAGACAAGGTGAAGATATGGATAGGACTACTGCAGATTATATGGGAATGCTTGCCACTTGTATAAATGCAATGGCATTACAGGATTCATTAGAAAGTATAGGCGTATATACGAGAGTTCAAACAGCTATAGAAATGAAAGAGATTGCAGAACCTTTTATAAGAAGAAGGGCTATGAGACATTTAGAAAAGGGAAGAGTAGTTATCTTTGGTGCAGGTACGGGAAATCCATATTTTTCAACAGATACCACAGCAGCTTTAAGAGCAGCTGAAATAGAAGCTGATCTTATATTATTAGCTAAAAAAGTAGATGGGGTTTATGATAAAGACCCTAAAAAATATAATGATGCTGTTAAATTTGATAATCTTACTTATATGGATGTATTAGAAAGAGGATTACAGGTTATGGATTCTACCGCTACATCTTTATGTATGGATAATAATATTCCAATTTTAGTCTTTGGCTTAGATATGCCAGGTAATATAAAAAGAGCTATTACTGGTGAGAAAATTGGTACATTAGTAACTAAATAATAAAAGGAGAATTTTATATGATAAAAGATATTATTAATGTTGCTGAAGAAAAAATGAACAAGACTATCTCTGTTTTAAAAAATGAACTTGCTTCTATGAAAGCTGGTAGAGCAAATCCTGCTATGTTAGATAGAATACAGGTTGAATACTATGGAAGTTCTACAGCTTTAAATCAACTTGCAAATGTATCTGCACCAGAAGCTAGGGTTTTATTAATTCAACCTTATGATAAATCTGCAATAAAAGATATTGAAAGGGCTATACTTATGTCTAATTTGGGATTAAATCCATCCAATGATGGTTCTGTAATTAGACTTGTAATACCAGAACTTACAGAGGAAACCAGAAAAAATATTGTAAAATCTGTAAAAAAGGCTGGTGAAGATGGAAAGGTTGCTATTAGATCTGTAAGAAGAGATGCAAATGATAAAATTAAAGCGTTAAAGAAAGATAATACTATAACGGAAGATGAAGTAAAAAAAGCTGAAGATGATGTACAAAAAAAGACAGATAGCTATATTAAAAACATAGATGAGATAGTAGATAAAAAAGAAAAAGATTTAATGTCCATATAACATTTATCATTAAAAACCTGCGAATTCGCAGGTTTTATTGATAAGATGAATTTTATATGATAAAATGTCATGTACTTAAATTGAATCTGTAATTCCTATATAGTGGCATTTTATTATTGAGCTTATTATAGCTTTATAAATACCATATTTAAACTCTATATAGGTTTAGAAATTTTTATACTTTAAATTAACGTTTAATTATTGTATAACTATAGTGGGACATTTTTTATTAGTATATTTATTCATTAACTAAAAATGTGGGGATGGAGTGAGTTATATGTGGAAATTTTTAGAATCAAAAGAAAAAAACAATAAAAATAATATAGAAAAAAAAGATGAATTAAATTATAATAATATTCCAAAACATGTTGCTATAATTATGGATGGCAATGGAAGATGGGCAAAAGAAAGGAATCTTCCTAGAAGTTTTGGACATAAGGTTGCAGTAGAAAATTTAAATAAAATTGTAAAAGAAGCTAGTGATTTGGGTATTAAATATTTAACTTTATATGCTTTTTCTACAGAAAATTGGAATAGACCACCAGAAGAAATAAATACCTTGATGAAACTTTTAGTTGAGTATTTGAGAAAACAATTAAGTGAGCTAAATAAAAATAATGTTATTATAAAGACAATTGGAGATATATCGAAATTACCCAATATTTGTATACAAGTATTAGAGGAATCTATGGAAGAAACAAAAAATAATAGTGGAATGGTATTGAATCTAGCTTTAAATTATGGTGGCAGACATGAAATATTAAATGCAGTAAAAAATTTGTTTAAAGAGTATAATGCAGGTAATATTTCTAAAGAAGATGTTGATAATATAGATGTAAATATGTTTAATCAGTATTTATATACAAAAGATAGTCCAGATCCAGATATTATAATAAGAACTAGCGGAGAACAGCGATTAAGCAATTTTATGCTTTGGCAATGTGCTTATTCTGAATTTTGGTATACTAATGTAAAATGGCCTGATTTTAGTAAAGAAGATCTTCATCAGGCAATAAAAGATTATCAGCTTAGGCATAGAAGATTTGGAGGAATAAAGTAGAGGTGTAAAGGTTGAAAATAAAAGTATGAACTGCCACAAGAGTAAAAGTGCATAACAAATAAGCCATCCGTAGGTGACTAAAAAAATTAAATATAGATGTTGTAGTAAGATCAACTAGCTGACTTGATCTTATA